>Ga0209098_1000133_pt1 | contig 81375 bp, 64 predicted proteins | sample AD_JPNHW1_MetaG_FD_184429 | JGI IMG/M metagenome (GOLD analysis project Ga0209098, IMG submission 184429) | Active sludge microbial communities of municipal wastewater-treating anaerobic digesters from Japan - AD_JPNHW1_MetaG (SPAdes) (version 2) | ecosystem: Engineered > Bioreactor > Anaerobic...
CCGTTTTCTTTGACTTGTCGTCGACGAGGAGCCGGGGCTGGGCGGCCTCGCGCCAACCATCGGCGGCGATGAGGTAGCAGTCGTCCTGCATCGTGGCGGCCCAGTAATCCATGAGGTGCTGGAAGATGTCGTAGGCATCGAGCAGCGGCGCAGACTCGAACGCGGCCAGCAGGTCCTCGGCAATGGTCTCGATGAGCGCCTTGGGGTGGCTGTCCTTGCCGAGGCCTTTCAGGTGCGGCACGGCAGACTTCTTCCACTTCGCGAAGAGCCGGGTGGCGGACTCGTTGAACGCGGTGAACTCGGCGTGGCCGAGGATGGCGGCTTTGATCTCGGGCTGCGGAATGCGGAGCGCGGAATAGCCGGAGCGGTCGGCTTTCTTGAAGAGCGCCGTCCGCACGCCCGGGAGGATCTCCCAGTAGCGGGACAGGCCGGGGATACCGTTCGCCGGGTCGCCATCGATGTCGCGGTTCGGGATGCCGCCGCGCAGATGGGCGTCGATGTCCTGCAAGTCCTCGGGTTCGGTGCTGTCGAGGTAGCGCGGGAGGTTGAGGTTGTATTCGTTCTTCGGATCGGCGATCTCGCTCACCGGCACAAGGCGGGAGTAGCGCGGGAGCTCGGCCTGCCGGGTGAAGGTATCGACGATCTTGTGGAGGTCCTGCTCGCGGAGGCGGTTCTTGTTGCCGTCCTTAATAAAACCCTTGGAGGCATCGATCATGAAGATGCCCTTGCGGGCGCCGGCGCCCTCCTTGTCGAGCACGACGATGCAGGCCGGGATGCCGGTGCCGTAGAAGAGATTGGCGGGCAGGCCGATGATGCCCTTGATGACGCCGCGCTGGATGAGGGCGCGGCGAATGGTGGCCTCGGCGTTGCCGCGGAAGAGCACGCCGTGCGGGAGGATGCAGGCGCCTTTGCCGGTGCTCTTGAGCGAACGGAGGATGTGCAGCAGGTAGGCGTAGTCGCCCTGCTTGGCGGGCGGCACGCCGTAGCCCTCGAAGCGGCCGTAGTTGCGGGAGCTGGGTTTCTCGCCGTCGGCGAGCGGCCTGCCGCCCTCGTCGGGATGCATGCCGGTGCTCCAGCGCTTGTCGCTGAAGGGCGGATTGGCGACGACGTAGTCGAAGGTCTGGAGCGCCTCGCCGGCGGTGAAGAGCGGGTTGGCGAGGGTGTTGCCCTGCCGGATCTGCGCCGTGGCGTAGTCGTGCAGGATCATGTTCATGCGGGCCAGGCCGGCGGTGGAGGAGTCCTTCTCCTGCCCGTAGAGCGTGACCTTCACGTCCTTGCCGCCGTGGCGGGCCTCGTCGCCGATCTTGAGGAGGAGCGAGCCCGAGCCGCAGGTGGGGTCGTAGACCGTGGTGTCGTTGGAGGTGTCGGCGTGCCGGATGCCGAGGATCTGGGCGATCACGCGGCTGACCTCGGCGGGGGTGTAGAACTGGCCCTTGCTCTTGCCGCTCTCCGTGGCGAAGTGCCGCATGAGGTACTCGTAGGCGTCGCCGAGGAGGTCGTCGCCGTCGGCCCGGTTTTGGGAGAAATCGAGGGCGGGATTCTCGAAGATGGCGATGAGATTGGTGAGCCGTTCCACCATCTCCTTGCCGCTGCCGAGCTTGTTCGGATCGTTGAAGTCCGGCATGTCGGACAGGTGGTTGGCCTGTGCGAGCGGGGCTAGGATCTTCTTGTTGATCTGGTCGCCGATGTCGGGCTTGCCCTTGAGGGCGACCATGTCGGCGAAGCTGGCACCCGGCGGGATCGTGATCGGCGCGTAGCGCTGCCCGGCATATCGGTCGCTTACGTACTTCACGAACAGGAGGACCAGCACGTAGTCCTTGTACTGGCTGGCATCCATGCCGCCGCGCAGCTCGTCGCAGCTGGACCAGAGGGAGGAGTAGAGTTCGGATTTCTTGACGGGCATGGGAATCAGGAAGCGGGGGCCGCGGAGTCGGTGTCGGGAGCCGATTTTGCCGAATCAGGCGGTGGGATGAACTTCGCGTGGGCCTTCGCCAGGTAGGCGCGAGCGGTGTCGTCGTTGGCTTGGTAACTCAGCTGATTGGCGACGAAGTGGAGACGGGCGCGGGCGTTGTTGATGACCTCGGACCAAGTCTTCGCCCAGACGGTGATGGTCCCCGTGGCATCGGCGTAGACCATGCCCTTGGGCCGACCAAGCTGCTCTGACTTCCGCTGTGCAGACGCGTCCATGTCATTCGAGATCGCGACGAACGTCCAGCGGGCGGGGACGCCCTTGAAGCGCTCGTCGCTGGCGACGGCGATGGCGTACTCCTCAACCTGCCGCAGCACGTCGGCATCGATCTTCTTCAAAGGGCGCTTCAGCTCGACGACCAGATAGTCGTGTTCCCCGGCACGGGGTTGGCCGACACGCTGAAGCATCAGGTCGATCCGACCGCGGCTGCCGTCGCTGAGGGTGACGGGGTCTGGATCGTCTTCGCGTTTTCCCAGCGTGGAGAGGTGCTTCTTCAGAACCTCCTCCAGGCGTTGCTCGCTGCCAGCAAGGTGGAACCCCTCGTCGAAGATCCACGCCTCGTTTTCAAGGATCCGGTGCAACTGGTCGCGCTCCAGCAGGCGTTTCTTGGTCTCTTTGTTGAAGAGCAGGCCGTCGAGGGCATCGAGGAAGTCGAGGCGGTTCGCCACCGTCTTGGCGAAACTGATTACCGAGGAAAGCGGGGTCTGCTCCAGAAGGGCCGCCAAGTCGTCCTGCGCCTCCTTCTTGAGCCCAAGCACATCGCCGATGATCTTCTGGACGGAATCCGGATTTTCGCGGAGCGCCTGCGCGAGGAGGCGGAAGGTGAATTTCCGCGACTTCAGATCGGCATCTTCGAACCAAGGCAGGTAGCTCTGGACGTTGACGGCGACGATGTCGAAGACCTGGCGCTCCGCCAACTCCACCGGGTCGAGCGTGCTCTTGTCCTCGTAGGGGTAGATCTCCTCTTTCTTCCATCGCTCGACGATGTGGCTCTGGTCCTCTGCGAGGCGCCGCCGGAAATGCTCCTTGATCTTGTTGCGGGCCGCCTTGACGAGCGTTTCGACGTCGGGATGCAGATCGGCAAGGACGAGGCTACCCTGCTTATCCAGCTCACGGAAATGGTCCGCCTTGACGTAGGCGGTGAACTCGAATCCCGGGGCTTTGATCTGGGGGCCGGCAACGATTTCGTGAAGCGAAATCCCGTCTGCATCGCAGAGGTGGATGGCCCGGTCGGTGGGAATGGCCCATTCCACAATCGTCACCGCGACGGGCACCTTGGTGCCATTGGCGAGAGCCACGTCCCCAAGATGGTAGTTGCTGCGGTCCCGCTGTGCGGCGGCCGGGTCGACAATGTGACCGTTGTAGTCGAGAACGAGGTAGGGATACTGCGCGAGGTACGCAGCAAAGATCTTGGCGATCTCAAGCGGGGCCGAATCGGCCAAGAGCGAACCGAACTCGTATCGGATATTCGAGATGGTCACTTCTGTCCCGGTCCCGGCGCCGTTGGCTTCGACCGGCTCGCTGGAATCGAAGTCGTCGAGGCTGATGGCATTGCCCGTGATCTGGAACGAGTACGCCTTGCCGTTATCCCGGTAGGTCGTGTTCCAGGTGACCGACTGACCGAGGGAGAATGCTTTGAAACGGCCTTTGCCGTTTTTGCCGTGCAGCGACCGGCCGTTGTCCCGGCCCTTGGCCTTCTTCCATGAGTCGCCCAGTTTGCCGAAGAGATTATCAACGTGCGGGTGGAAAATCCCGGCGCCGTGGTCGCGCACGCGGATCGCCTCGATGCCGCCCAAGGTGTTCAGATCGAGGTTCACCTGGACGTGATCGGATTGGGCATCGAATCCGTTCCAGATGAGCTCGGCCAATGCAGCAAAGGGGCGGGCGTTGGTCAGGGATTCGAGGAAGTCTTTTTGGGCGGTAACGTGGACTTTGGCCATGGCGGGTACTTCCATGAAGTCCAGTGTTACACAGGGGGTATGACAATGGCAGACTGAGGGGACGTTGGTCAGCGCGGAACAGAACTCAATCTATGGTCGCCGCATCCCCTCGCCCATCGATTCACTGGCTTGGGATTCCGGCATGGCGATTCAGACCATCCGGATCGTCTGCTTTACTCAGGTGACCGAGCAAAAGCTCGTACCGAGTGTACAGCGCTAGAACCGCTTCCGGCGGACACGGGGTGCGAGACAATGAGAGCCCATGTTTCGCGCGACGCATCTGGTCGTAGCGCGACTGCGGCACGAGCGTCTCAAACAAGGCCACAGCCCGAGGGTTTGTAGCTCCAGCAAAACGCCGGATATGGACCACCAGTGAGCGATAGGCGCTGTTGGCTTGGACGCCGATCAGAGCCGCCGACACCGCGAAATAGGCCTCGTGGTCCTTGCGAACCGGCACGCCAGACTGCCCTCCTCCGCTATTCTCAAATTCTGCGAGCAAATCGGCGAACGCAGGCACGCTTGCCAGTGCCGTCCGGTAAAGTTCTGCGTAGATCTCGCCACGCGTGCAACGGCTGGCCGGAAGTAGGCCCGGTTCATCCGAACTACGCAGAATCTCCTCGTACCAGAAGTCAGGATCGGAAAGGCGTGCCGAACTCCCCGCCGGTGTTACGCGCGGAAGGATCGTGCCTTCGACCTCGGGCTCTCGGCCGACCGAGCCCGGTGATTCGGACAGCGAATGCAGGTCGCTCATTTGGCCTCCTCTGTCTTCGTTTCGGGAACTGCGGGTACTGCAATGGTACGGGCACCCAAAGCCGTCAGAATCTCCGATGGCCGAACCTTGACGTCCAGAACTCGGTTGATTCGCGCCTGCCCGCCCATGTATTCAATGTATTGAATTGCCTCGGGACGGATCAATAAGTGATCCAGCTCCAGGAAGACCGGTGTGCGGTCGTCCAGCGCCCTCCGCTCGATTTCCACCGAGAGTAGATTCAAGAGCTCGCGCAATTTGCGATTCTCGTCCTTCAGCTTCGCGATCTGTTCGTTGTCGTTTATCTCGTTCATGGGTGATAACCTCGTTCCAGTCCTTCCCTCGTGTTGGTTTTCTACGCACAGCGGATAATCCGCTGAGCAAAGCTGCACTAGCAAAGGCCTGAGCCTGCTGTTCGCCGGCGTCGTCGGCGTCCTGGGCGAGGAGTAGCGGACGCCCAAGGGCAACCAATTGCTCGGTGTCGGCCCGTCCGGCCGTCGAGAGAATGGCGTCGCCCTCAGCGCTGAGCCCCAGAGTTTCGAAGCTCAAAACGTCAATTGGAGCCTCTGTGACGACGATTCGCTTTGCCTGGGACAGAAGTGCCCCCGTGGAAAACCACGCGGTGCGCTTCTGACCGAGTGTTTGTTTGAAATCTCCTACGGTCGCACGAACCGTGCATCCCTGAATTTCGCCAGACAGCGTTCGGTGGGCAAAAACGCAAGAGCCCCACTTGTTGCCCCAAATATCGCCTGTTGAAATCATGCGATCCACCATCGTCATCGGAATCATCCTCTCATCGTGGAGGTATCGCCTTACAGTCGCCAATTTCGATGCAACCGGCTCAGCATAGAGCGCGCGCAGCTCCGCGAAGGTTAGGCGCTTCGGCGAAGCCAAAGCGGCCGCTGTTTCCTCACGCGCATGCCGCAGGTGATGGGTGCGCACCGCGCCGGACAGTGCCGTCGGAAAATCTGCCGCCATCACGCGAAGCGCCGTCGGGAAATCGCACCCGAGCAAATGCATGGTCAAATCGATCGCGCCACCGCCGAGCTGCCCTTGGGGCGCTTTGAAATCGAACCACTTCGGACCGGTCCCAACTACCTTGTGGTCGTGAGTTTCCCACACCAGCGAGTTCCCTTCCCTCCGTGGCTCCACGCCCAAGTATAGCTCTGCGATACGCGGAAGCGGAATGTCTCGAAGTTCTTGTAGCTGCCAAGTTTTCATGGACTCGTTTTCCTCCTTCAAAATGAGTGCCTTCACGGCCAGGTCCCTGATTTGGTCGAACGACGCAATGGACGCCCGTAGAAGCTGCTCGCGCATCTCCGCGATTCGCTTGGTGGCGGCGTTCTCTACTGCGTCGACGAACGCCGCTCGGCCCTTGGGGGTAAGCAGCGAGACGGCCGAGATCGGCGTCGAGACAAGCTTGATCGGTGCGGTCTTCGCCGCCGCCTCTAGACTCTTTCTCGCGTCAGCGACCGCCTTTTCCGCCGCTTGCGTTTGCGCGCGAAGCTCAGCCGGCGGAATGTGCCGCCGGCCGGTCGGATTCTCACTCCGTCGCGCTAAACCAAAATGTGACGAGACCTGCTGGTAGTAATCATCCTGCAGCCGCCTAAGTTTGCCACGATCGCCCATGAACCGGTCCACTTTCAGGCGTCCATCAGAGACCGGTGCTGCGACCACATGAACGTGCGGTGTGCGCTCGTCCATGTGGAGGTGGGCGGACAGAATTGCATCACGTCCATGACGCCCTTCCACAAAAGCGAGTGCCTGCTTTGCCCACTCGCCTGGATCAATCCGGTCAGCCGCCTGCGGCGAGTAGGTTAGGACATACTCAAGACCAAGCACCCCGTTTCGCCGAAGCCGAGGATTGCCCAACCGCGCAAGGACTCCGTCCAGTGAAGCGGTTGATGACTCCGGCAAATCGGGGCGGAGGTTAACATTTGCGAGCAACCGCGATGGGGCTGCGTTCGAAACCGTTTTGCGGCGGCGATTATGTGCATCACGCGCCGATAGCCCGCCGCGCGTTTTGACCTTTTCCACGCGACAAATGCCTATGCCGTCCATGCTCATTTTCCTTCCAAGCAGATCGCGTTGCTGGATATGCCGTGCAGGACCGGCGCGAAAGCGCCGGTCCAAACGCTCAGGGGTGCGGGGCAGCCCCGCCGAGCATCGGCGCCGACCGATGCGACCTGGAGCGCCGAGGCAGCCTCGGCCGCACAGAGGGTTTTGCGCTTCGCGCAAAACCCTAGTGCGTTAGGTTTCCGCAGAAAACCTATGCTGGCTCCTTGGAAAAGAGGATGGCACGGCTCGGCCAAGCACGGGCAGAACCCGCGCGCACACGCCCTGCCGGATGGATCGGCGCCGATCATTCCGCCCCCTGCTTCGGATCAACGTACAAGGCAGCTATAGCGCGCTGACCCAGCACAACCTCCTGTTCGCCACGGGGCAATTCGGCCCAGGTCAGTGGCACGGTGGAAGGATCTCTTCCCATTTTCGCCGCGCGATGGCAGAGAAACCCGTACCAACCCGGCACTTCTGAAATCGGAACAACCGACGGTCTCGCGCACTTATAGGTACGCTTGAGTTCAGCAAGTGCTGCCCCAAACGAGTCAGCAGCGTTCACGAAACGGTCGCCATAGTTGAGTTTTCTCGCACGCCACTCGCAATAAGCATCACTCGCCGCTGTCTCGTCTCCGATATGCGACGCAAGCTCCTGGCGCTGCTCCGCCGTAAGGTCGCAATACTGGGGAGGAGAGAGAGAGGGCTGCTGAGCGTCTGTCACAGCGCTTGTGACAGTGTCTCGTTCCGTCCTCTCCCTCTCTTGTCTTCGACTTGGCTCTTGTGTATTCGGACAACGGGTCGAGGAACGTGCCGCACGCTTCGCGGCCAAAGCCTCCCGCGCTTTGGCGGCAGATTCGGTTCGCGACTTTGCGAGGCCACACACCACCTCCCAGTCGACGAGACGACAAGCGTCGTCGAGGTACCCTACATCCCTCAGGGCTGCGAACAACGCAGCAGCGTCTCCCGAGAATCGCAGCTCCTCAGCCAACGCAGCGGGTGCATACGCAGAAAGACACCCATCCTGCGCATTCTCCGCAGCAAAGCACCAAAGACGCGGCATAAGCCATAGCGCTGTCTCACCATACCGCGAACGAAGAGCAAAGGTCCGCGAGTCCGCAAAAAACGAAGTATTGAGGCGAATCCACCGGCTCATTCACGCCTCCCGTCTGCCCTTGCATCGGCGTGGCAATCGCAGCCATTTGGCACACCGTCGATTTGCGACCGGAGATAGGCAAGAACGCTATCCGCAACCAGCAAGCGCTTGCCTCGTGTCTTGCCCCGTTGGCGGAGCGAAACCGACCGGATCTTTCCGTTACGGATTAACTGGTACAGGTATGATCGCCCCAACCCACATACCGGGCAAACAGTCCCCGAGCGGGGTAGTGCGAGAAACTCTGGTTTAGTGGCCCCCGAGGCGGCCTGTATTGTTTCAGTGGTCATGCGACGTAGTTGACGCCGCCGACAAATGCGAACCGCTCGAACCTAACAACAAAACGCTGGTAACGGATAACTCGCGATTCCAGTTACCTGTTTCTGCTTGCCAGTGCCATATCTCGCCTTCGGCACCTGATATTCTTCTTTTAACTACCGCGAGCAATGAAACTGCGCAACTCACCTTCCCGACGGCTACGCCATGATTCGAATTGGCGCTCAAAACCCAATTTCCACGCAATCTCAGCTTTCCGTACTCTTGAATACTCAGCCTTGAGGCGATCACCACTGATCTGTTTTTTCTTACCCCTCCTAGCGACCTTCATATCGCCAATTAGCGAAGCGAGCCAATTCCAGTCAAACAGCTGCCGTCTACTTACCTCAAATAGGTAGCCGACTCCACCGATACTAACCTGTGTCTTCACATCTGGGGCTGGGTAGTTACGGAAAGCACCTTCGATGATTTGTGCAGTCTTCGGATGTGCGTCGTGAACGAGCCACCAAATAGGGGCCTCTTCGTGATGAGTAAGCCAGTGATCCGCTGCCTCTACATCTCGGCCAACACATTCCCACAACCTATCAACACCGTGCGGATCTTGGCGGAATGCCCATGAATGGGCTCGAAGTAGTGCTTCATCATTCCTCCCGCCTTCGCCCCAGAATCGGTATGCCAATTCGAGCAATCGCCATCGATGCCATTCAGTTGGACATGTGGGGGCGAGTCGGTAGGCAAAATGATCGGGATTCGTATCTTCAGCTTGGACCCAACGGGGGACCGGATGGATGGCCAACCGATATGGAAGGCAGGGATCGGCAAGCGCCTCAACAGCCATCCTCGTCTCGGCGCTCATCGGGCACGACCGTCGGAATGGGTCCGGTATTGGATTAAGAGTCCTTCCCATCGTCATTTCCTCCGCTTCGTGACTGGCAGCTTTGCCACAGCCCGCCGGAGCGTCTTCAGTTCGAGATGCGAATACCGGGCCGTCTGCCTCTCATCTGCATGACCGGCGAGTTTACGACGCACATCAGCTGCAACACCTGCGTTGGCCATCCCGGACACAAAGAAATGCCGGAGACTATGGAAAGATTTCTTCGCGACACTGTGCCCCGCGCCTTGTGGAACGGTGTTGTTGGTCTCGACACCAGCCTTGCCCATGACATCGCGAATGAACTCGGCCGACAGACCGGCCCGGCCACTGATTTCCCGGCCCGCAAGTGTCGGGCAAAGGTTCTGCGTCGCCTGAGCCTCCTCCTTACTTGCCAACGCGTTGAGATGCTTGCGCAACCGGGCGTGCATCGGAATCACGAGAGTCTTCTTCTTCCGGTCCGTCTTCTGCGGCATAAACCGAAGTACACCCTCTCCGAGATCGACGGCAGCCCACGTCAAATTGCACGCATCGCCAAGTCGCAGGCCAGCGAACGCCCCAAGCAAGACAGCCGTTTCCCAGTCCGTGCCTTTCGAGGCAACGAGCAGGGCATCTAGCTCCGCCGTGGTGAACGGCTCGCGCTCTTCGTGGACAACCTCCGGGATTTCGAGCATCCCAGCCGGATTGCGCTCAACGGCACCTGCGCGAACGGCGGTATTGAAGATCGCCCGTAAAACTTTGGCATTGAGCGCCACCGTTACGTTCGACTTTCCCGCCTTCACTTCCGCATCGATGAACCCCTGAAGATCGGCTGTGCTGATGCTCCGGATGTCGTGACCTGCTCGGTCACCAAGGTAACGGAGCAAGTCCTCCGCAGGCTTGCGATACCGCTCGGCCGTTTTCGGCTTCTTGGTCGCCTTCACCCGATCATGCCACGTCGTCACAAACTCGCGCACGGGGTTGGGATCGAGTTTCCGGCCAGTGAACTGTTCGAATAGGCCGCGCACCACCTTGTCTAGCTGCGCGCCGGCCGGAGTGTCGACTGCGAGCGTTGCGCCAGCCCCCTCCCAAAGAAACGCCAGTCGCCGTGCCTCGGCCTCGTTCGTTACCTTCGTGCTTCGCGCAGTCCACTCCCCCGTCGGAGTTTTGAATCGCGCCATCCAAAATACCGAACCTGGGCGCTTGTAGATGCTGGCCATTTCGACCTGTAACAAACTGTAACAAGGCAATGACGTCAATACCGTTCACCAACGTCAATTCTTCATAGGTAAGCGTCACCGATCATAGGTGACGGCCGGTTGCGCCGGTTCGATTCCGGCCCGCGCCTCCAAGCTAATAAGCCGCTAATCTCCAATGAGATAGCGGCTTCTACATTCTCCGAGCGGTGCGCTCCGGTCACATAACGTAACAAGGAGAGTTCGTGGAGGCTTTTCGAGCAGCGTTCCGATTCTCGCACGGCGGCACGTCGGCAATGTCCGGCACGAGGGTGTTCGATCCGTTGCGAATGATGCCGGCAGTGATCAGGCCCACCATCACGACCGAACGCGGTCACCGTCTCAACGGACCGCGTCTCCCGAAATCGGTGTAAGCGCGATCCCTGCGCCCCGCCACCCGTTCGCGCACGACCCGCACCGCGTCGATCCGGAGCCCGTAGCTACGACGAGCCCAGTTGGTTCCCCCGAGTCCCCCACCCTTCTTCGGCAACAGACGCAATCCCCTCCCGACAACGGGAGCGGAAACGGAGCTGCCAAACACGCGTAAAAGAATCCAAGAAACCACCTCTGGCGCTCCCGTGCACAATGCGGAAAACCACCCGGCAAACGCCGAAATTCGGCACCAAATCCCGCGCGAGATCGTGCCGTTTTCAACACCGCAGACGGACTGCGGGCTCACCTATTGTTCCGGTCGCTCATCCGCCTCACCTCCGTTCGGCGGTCCTGGAAGGGCATATACTCGCCGACGAGTTCACCCCGCCACCACGCTTGCGAAACCGAGCTTGGGCGCCATCCAGCGCCACGTGCAAGCGGAGCTGTTCCCCCCGCCATCGATAGAGAGTTCCTCGCACCAACAACACGAGGAAGCTGGCTCGGTCACGACAAGCGAAGGAGTCGAGCTACTGCACTTCAGCGGCCTGAACTGCATCATGATCCGCGTTTCCGTGGCGAACTGTCCATGTATACGCTCCAGCCGTGCGAGCTGTCTAGTCCCAGCCGCAGTCTGCTCGAAGATGATCCAGTGCTGCGCCGCCTCTTCGCCGCCGAGGGCAAGCGCGAGCCACTCCTGCCCGGTGACCAGCCACGACGAGTCGCCGACGGCCCCACGGTTGAGACGGTACCACTGCGCGAGCAACCCGTTGGGGCCGGAGAACCGCAGCGGCTCCGGCTCGGCGAGTATCCACGAATCCTCGGACTGTGCGGTGAATCGGTAGGCTTTGAATCCCATGTCTAGAATCCTCCGGTGTTGAACAATGCGTGATGCAAATCGACCAGCTCGCGCTGCGTGAGCGTGCGCCGCAGTTCGCGCGCCCGGCTCCGGACCAGCGGCAGCATGCGGCGCACTTCCGGCTCGTCGGCCGGTGATCCCGCCGCCCGCAACGCCGCGGCCAGCGCAGCAGCGCCGCTCTTCCAGCCCACGGCGAATGGCTCGCGCCTGCGCCCGACCATCTCCGGCGCGAAAGGCTCGTAGGTGCGCGTATCATTGAGCAGCCCGGCGCAGTGCAGGCCGGACTCGTGGCGGAACGCCGCCGCACCGACCACCGGCCGCTCCGGGGCGATCGTCCGCCCCGAGGCCCGTGCCACGAGCGCGGAGAGCAGCGCCAACTTCTCGGTACGCACCCCGCAATCGGCACCGTGCGCGACGCGCAGCGCCATCACGACCTGCTCGAGTGCCGCATTGCCGGCGCGCTCACCCAGACCGTTCACGGTCACGCTCGCCGCCGTCGCCCCGGCCTCGAAGGCAGCGAGCGTGTTCGCCGTGGCGAGCCCGAGGTCGTCGTGCGCATGGATCTCCAGAGCCAGGCTCGGGACGCGTTCGTGGAGTTCGGCGATCTCGCGCATCAGCCGCGCCGGATGGGCGACGCCAACTGTATCGGCAAATCGGAGCCGACGGGCCGGAGTCCGTGCGACCGCTACGGCGAAATCCTTGAGGAAGCCGAAGTCGGCGCGGGTGGCGTCCTGGGCGCCGATCGAGAGGTAGCGGAACCGCGCGGAGGCTTCGATGGTGAGCTGCCTAAGTTCGCGCAGCACCCAGAACCGGTCCTTGCCCCACGTCTGCAGGTGCAGGTCGGAGACCGGGAACGAAATGTGGACGCGCGTCGCCCCACAGGTTTGCGCCGCGGCGAGATCGGCCGAGCCGGCGCGGCACCAGGCCAACACACGCTCGGTGCCCACGGCGTCGATCACCGCCCGTAGATCGTCCTGCGCCTCCGCGCCCATCGCGGGAATGCCCGCCTCCAGCTCGGTGACCCCGGCCGCCACCAATTCGCGGGCGATGGCGACCTTGTCCTCACGAGTGAAGACCACGCCGGCCGCCTGCTCGCCATCGCGCAACGTGGTGTCGATGAAATGGAGGCGGTGGGTGTTCATGGGCGGAAGGTGATCGGCTATGCTCAATTGTGACTGGGCAACGGAGTCAGTGGTAGGGCGGTTTCTCCGAAACCGCCGTTCCGGACTGCTTGCACCGGGCGCGAGCAGCGCGGCGGACGTTTCGGAGAAACGTCCCTACCCTCGGATACTCACGTCAGCAGGTATTCCTCGGCGACCGAGTCGTTCTCGATGGCGTCGAGAATCGCGTCGATCGCGTCGTTGTTCGGCACGCGGTAGTAGTTGCCGGACGGGTAGTCGACCATGACGGGGCCCTTGACGCAGACGTTCATGCAGCCGGTCACGGCGACTTCGACGCCCTCGAGCGAGCGGTCCTGGATCTCGCCCTGGAGGTACGAAAGAAGGCTCATCGAGTCCTTCTTGTGGCAGACGCCCTGGCGTTCGCCGTTCGCACGGAAGCTGCCGCAGACGAAGAGGTGGTGGTTCGGTTTGTTCATGGGAAGTGAGGCTAAAGGTGAAAGGAGCGAGGCGAGAGCATGAGGGCTCAGCCGCAACCGGTGCCGGTGCCCTTGCAACCGGCGCCGCTGCCGCAGGAGGTGAAACGGCGTTGCAGCGCCTTCGGGATCGGCTGGTCGGAGAAGACGGCCGCCAGCCCCTCCTCGATCAGGCCCTCCATCTCCAGAACCTCGATGCCGGTTTCCTCGAGGACTCGCTTCGGTTTCGGGCCGACGGCGGAAACGAGGATCGCGCGGCAGTCATGCAGCAATGCGCCGAGATCGCGCCAGCGATGCTCGCCACTGCCCGGCTCGGGCGTGCGGCGCACCTCGTGGAACTTGAAACCGGAGGGCGTCGCCTCGTCCTTCTTGAAGATCAACACGCGCCCTGCCTCGCCAAGGTGCTGGTTCACCAAGGCGCCCTCCTCGCTGGCGACCGCGATGTACGGGCGGTTGCGCCCGCCGAGGACGTCCGCGTGGGCGAAGCGGTTGAGGCGCTCCATGTTCTCCTCGTTGAGACCTTCGCTGATGAGGCCGACGGCGTCGGCGCGGCAACGAGCGCAGTGCGACATCTGTGGCAAGTGCAGGCCGCTTTGCAGGCGGGCGCGCGCCATGTCCATGTTGTCCGGTGGCGCGAGGTCCTCGAAGGCCGCGCCCTTCACCGGCAGGAAGGCCATCACGTTCATGAGGTCGGCGCCGAGCTCTTTCATGACCTTGGCGACCTCGGGAATGTGGGTGTCGTTGATCCCGGGCATGAGGATCGAGTTGATCTTCACCACCACGTCGAGCGCCTTAAGGCGTCGGATACCGTCGAGCTGGCGCTCGAGCAGCAGCTTCGCCGCCTCGACGCCGCGCATCGGCCGCCGTCCGTCCCGGATCCAGGCGTAGATCTTCGCACCGATCTCCGGATCGACGGCGTTCACAGTGAACGTGACATGGCTGACCTTCAGTGAGGCGATCTCCTCGACATACGGCCCGATGCCCAGGCCGTTGGTCGCGAGGCAGAGGATCATCTCCGGATAGCGGGCACGGACAGCGCGCAACGTCGCCATCGTCTCGTCCGGATTAGCGAACGGATCGCCGGGGCCCGCGATGCCGACGACCGTCAGGTTCGGCACGCGCGCCATGACCTCCTCGAGGTACGGCACGACCTGCGGCACCGGGAGGATCGAGCTCGTCACGCCGGGGCGGCTCTCGTTCATGCAATCGAACTTCCGGTTGCAGAAGTTGCACTGCAGGTTGCAGCGCGGCGCCACCGGCAGGTGCACGCGCCCGAACTTGCCGTGCGCCTCCTTGCTGAAGCACGGGTGCTTGGTGAAATCCAAGGTCTGATGGACCACGGACGGAACTTCTTCGCACTGCGAGTCGTCGGCCGACATGCAGGCGGAGGTCGTGGCGATCAGGGCGCTGGTGGTTTCATCCTTCATTGGAAAGTTCTCCGGTTGGCTCAGAGGTAGGCGTAACCGATGTCCGAATGCTCCTGCTTGGCTTCGAGCAGGGCGTTTACGATGCGGTCGAAGAGTTGCTGCGTACCGGCGTAGCCGAGTAGCTGGATGCGTTGCGCGCCGAGCCGGTCGTGGACCGGGAACCCGCAGCGCACGAGCGGCACGCCGAGTGAGCGGGCGAGCTTGTAGCCCTTGCTGCTGCCGATGAGTAGGTCCGGTTTCAGTTCCTCGATGCGCTTCTCGATGTCGCCGAAGTCCGAGCCCTCGCGCACCTCGATGCGGTCGCGCAGCTCCGGCGCGGCGGCGAAGATCGCGTCGGCGAGCCGGCGGTTGCGCTCGCCACTCGCGACCAGCACCGGCGTCACTCCGGTCTCGGCGAGGAAGACCGCGATTCCGGCGGCCAGATCGTCTTCGCCGTAAACGACGGCCTTCTTGCCGGCGAGGTACTTGTGGGCGTCGACGTAGCTGTCGATCAGGCGGCCGCGCTCGGCGGCGATGCGCGCGGGCATCTCGCGGCCGGTGGCGGTCTCGAGCGCCGCGCAGAAAGCGTCGTTGGCGCGCACACCGATCGGCAGGCCGAGACGGTGCAGCGGAACACCGAACTTCTTGTTCAGGTGGGTACCGGCTGTCACGGATGCGGCGGCGAGCGAGTGACCGAATTCTAGCACCGCCGTTGCGCGGTCGAGGGCACGGAGCTCATCGACGGTCGTGCCGCCCTTGGGCATGCGTTCGAAGTCCGCCCAGCTCGGGCCATCGAGCGTCTCGGCATAGTCGGGCACGAGCGTGATCGCTTCTTCGCCCCACGCGGCGCAGAAGTCACGGAGGTGGCGAAGATCGGCAGGCGAACCCATGCCGGGGAAGACCGCGAGGCGCGCGTTCCCCGCTGCTTCGGGTTCAGGATCCTCGGTCTCCGGAAAGAGTGAATCGCTTGGCGTTCCGCTACTTTGTGTACCAGCGAGCGTCTCGACCAGCGAGCGTACCGCGGCGTGGAAACCCTCGGCGTGGGTACCCTTGAAGCTCGGCGTCGACACGTGGACCAACTCCGGATTGCGAAACTCGGTTTGCGGACTGCGGACTGTTTCGGACCCGGACGCGAACGGCACCACTCCCGCGGTTGCTCCGGTCATTCCGCACTCCGCACTCCGCTCTCCGCATTCCTTCCGATACTCGCCGATGAGCATCGGCATGTTCTCGCCCATCGTCTCGGAGAGGCAGGTCGTCGCGATGCCGATCAACGCCGGGCGGTATTGGCGGCCGACGTTGTCGAGGGCCGTGTGGAGATTCTTGCGTCCGCCGAAAACCGCGGAGTCCTCGGAAAAGTTCGTCGAGGCGATGTCGATCGGCTCGCGGAAGTGCGAGATGAGATAACGCCGGATGTAGGTCGCGCAGCCCTGGGAACCGTGGAGCAGCGGCACCGTGCCGGCGATACCCTTGAACGCCAGGCATGCACCGAGCGGCGTGCAGAGCTTGCAGGGGTTCGTCGAGCCGGACGGGAACTCGGGATGCTCGCCGTCTTGGATTGCGGAGTGCGGATTGGGGACTGCGGATTTGCAGGAAGAACAGCTCATGCGGCCTCCGTGTTTCCGGGTGTAGGAGCGAGCTTGCTCGCGATGGTTTGGTCGCCCGCGAGCACGCTCCTACCCCGAGCGCGTCGCGGTACAAAATTCCACACCGGCGAACAGACGCTCGCGTGCACCTCGCGGCCGAAGTTCACCATGCCGACGAAGCCGGCGAGGCACTCCTTGCGTTCGTGGTTGTGGTCGCAGAAGCCGATGCCGAGCTTGTAGGCGATCGGCCGCTCCTTCACTCCGCCGATGAAGAGATCGACATCCTGCTCGAGGCAGAACTTCGCCAGCTCGATCGGGTTCGAGTCGTCGACGATGATCGTGCCAGGATCGCACATCTCGCGCAGGGTGGCGTAGTCGTCGGCGTCGCCAGTCTGCGTGCCCACAACCACGGTACGCATGCCGAGCGTGCGCAGCGCGCGGACGAGCGAAAACGCCTTGAAGGCGCCGCCGACGTAGACCGCGGCCTTCTTGTCCTTGAGATCCTCGCGCCAGGCGCGGAGCTGCGGGTAGATCTTGCCGACTTCGTCGCGCACGACCGCCCTCGCCTTCTCCATCAGCTCCTCGCCGCCGAAGAACTTCGCCACCTCGTAGAGCGCGGCGGACATGTCCTCGATGCCGAAGAAGGAGACGCGTTTGAACGGGATGCCGTGCTCACTCTCCATCTTCTTCGCGAGATGCGTCATCGAGCCGGAGCATTGCACGAGGTTGAGCTTCGCGCCGTGGCAGCGGCGGATGGCATCGACGCGGCCGTCGCCGGTGATCGTGGCCACGACCTGGATGCCCATGCGCTCGAAGTATTCGCGGATCACCCAGCTCTCCCCGGCGATGTTGAAGTCGCCCATGAGGTTGATGCTGAAGGGCGAGATCCCCGTGGTGTCGCCGGTGCCGATCAACTTGTACAGCGCCTCGCAGGCGGCCTTGTAGCCGTCCTTCTTCGTCCCCTTGAATCCCTCGCTCGCGACCGGCAACACCGAGAGTCCCGTGGCGGCGGAGACGCGTTTGCAGACCGCGGCGACATCGTCGCCGATCAGGCCCACGATGCAGGTGCCGTAGACAAAGGCCGCCTTCGGCTTGTGCTTCGCGATCAGTTCGAGGAGCGCGCGCTCGAGCTTCTTCTCGCCGCCGTACACCACATCCAACTCCTGGAGATCGGTGGAGAAGCTGTTGCGGAAGAGCTGTGGGCCGGAGGATTGCGCGCCGCGGATGTCCCAGGTGTAGGCGGCGCAGCCGATCGGGCCGTGCACGATGTGCAGCGCGTCGGCGATCGGATAGAGCACCACGCGGGAGCCGCAGAAGACGCAGGCGCGCTGCGAGACCGATCCGGCAACGCTCGTCTTGCCGCAACGCAGTGGACCACCGGCCTTGCCGGCCTCGGCGATCGAAGCGGCGCGGGAGGGAAGGATCTCAAGTGGTTGCGTCATGGTGTGTGAGTGGTTGGTGGTAGGGCGAACCCTCCGGGTGAGCCGCGGCTCGGCAGGGACGCCTCGCCCTACCCGTTCATCCATTTCCTCCGTGGTGCTGCGGGCTTTCGCCGCCGCAGCGGCAGCCGTCGTGGGGGTGCGGGGTGCATGAACCGGCGAGTTTGGCGATGCCATCGGGCTCCATGCGCAGGAGCGTCCACTCCTCCATCGGCTTCGCGCCGACCACCGCGTAGAGCGCGAGCGCCTTGGCGTTCCACTTCAGCGCCGTCCACTCCAGGCGGCCGGCCGAGCGGTCGTGGGCGATTTGCGCCACCGCGGAGAGCAGCGCACGCCCGATACCGCGCCTGCGAAACTCCGGACGCACATAGAGATCCTCGATGAAGAGGCCCGGCCTAGCGGCGAAGGTGGAGAACGTGCGGTAGTAGAGAGCGAAGCCGGCGGGGCGAGCATCGCACTCAGCAACAAGTGCTGCCGCGCTGGGGTCGGGGCCGAAGAGGTGCTCGGAGACGGACTCCGGCGTGATCGCACATTCGCGGGAGAGCCCCTCGAACTCGGCCAACTCGCGCACAAAGCGGCACAGCAGCGCTGAGTCCTCGGCAGAAGCCGCGCGAAGTGCAAGGCCCGTGGATGGTTGGCAACTGCAGTGGAGATCGTCGCTCATGGTTATCGGTCGTCGCCGGTGCTATGCAGAACCGGTGCCAGCGCGTGCTCGTTGTTCGGATATTTCCAAAGGAGGAATCGTGACATTTCTGTCGGATACTCTGGCTGCAGGAGCCTGCTTGCAGGCGACCGTCTCAAGCAGCCGATCGCACGCAAATCGCAGGCAAGCAGGCTCCTGCAGCCAGAGTCATACTCGTGCCGTGCGTTGCGCCTCACGCACCCGACGGCGCAGGGGACAACCCCGGCCACCGCGGAGGCGCACCCGCCCATGGCCGGCGGCGTTGACCCTAACGCCGCCGGCTTGGGGTAGGTACCAAGCGGGTCTGGCTTCCGGGATAAACCCCTGAGAAACCGGAGAACCAGCCCCGTCTGGAATTGAGCACACAGCACACTGCACTCGGGACAAGTTCGGCTACGCCAAGCCCGGTCACGAGGCTGGCATCACTGCACCAGCTCGAACCACTCCTCAGCGCACTCGCGGTCCTTCTTGTCGAGGATCGCGTTGAGCATCTGGTTGATCAGGTTGGTCGCGCCGGTGTAGCCGACGGTCGGAAAGAACCGGTGACCGGCGCGGTCGAGGATCGGGAAGCCGAAGCGGACGAAGGGCACGTTCTCGACGCGGGCGATGTGCTTGCCGTAGGTGTTCGCAATCAGCAGGTCGACGGGCTCGTTCTTCATCCATTGGTGAAGCTCGAACAGGTCGCCGCATTGCTTGATCTTCGCGTTGGGCACCTTCCCGTCGAGCAGTTCGTGCATGCGCTTCTCGAACTGGTTGCCCGGCGAGCCGGTGATCGCGAAGACGGGCTTCATCTCCAGCTCCAGGAGGAACTGCGTGAGCGCGATCACTTGGTCCGGGTCGCCCGAGATCGCGACGCGCTTGCCGTGGAAGTACTGGTGCAGGTCGCTCATCAGGTCGACGAGGCGGCCGCGCTCCAACTCGACCGAGGCCGGCACCTCGACGCCAGCGTAGCCGCGCAGCGCGTCGATGAACCGGTCGGTGCCCTGCACGCCAATCGGCAGCTCGAGGTAGGCCGCCGGGACGTTGCACTTCTGCTCCAGCGTGGAGGCGGAGACATGGGAGGCGAAGTGGCCGAGCGCGATGGTGGCGATGCTGTCGCCGGCCGACTTGATCTGCGCCACGGTGGCACCGCCTTCCGGGTACATCTTGTACTGGCCGGTGAGCGGGCCATCGAGGACGTTCGACGTGTCGGGGAACATCACGATGTCGACCCCCATGTCCTTCGCGAGGCGCTTGATCTCGCGCATGTCGGCGGGTTCGACGAAGCCGGGGATCACGTTGACCTGGTTGAGCGGCGTGCCCGTCTTCTCGGACAGGTAGTTGACCATGGCCATGACCATGTTCGAGAAGCCGTAGACATGGGAGCCGACGAACGAGGGCGTGTTCGCGTGGATGACGACCTTCCCCTCGGGGATGGAGCCCTCCTCCTTCGACTTGCGCACGATCGTCGGGATGTCGTCGCCGATAACCTCGGACAGGCAGGTGGTGTGCACCGCCACGACCTCGGGATTGTAGATCGTGAAGATGTTGCGCAGCGCCTGGGTGAGGTTGGCCATGCCGCCGAAGACGGAGGCACCCTCGGTGAACGAGCTGGTGGTGGCCATGACCGGCTCCTTGAAGTGCCGGGTCAGGTGGCTGCGGTGGTACGAGCAGCAGCCCTGCGAACCGTGGCTGTGCGGCATGCAACCGTGGATGCCAAGGGCGGCATACATGGCGCCGATGGGTTGACAGGTCTTGGCCGGATTGATGCGGAGCGCCTTGCGCTCGACGATCTCGGCGGTGGTTCCGTTTAACATGTTGGTATCCTCCTTGTGGTTGGTGGATCAGGCCTCGGCCGCAGCGGCGGCTTTCGGCTTCGGTTTCCAGGCCTTGGCCAAGCCGGCGGCGATCTCGCGGAAGGCCTGGTTGGTCGGGCTGTCGACTCCCTTGCCGAGCGCGATGGCCGGATCGGCGGGTTTCTTCCAGAGCGGGGTGACGAGCTTCCAGACCTTCGAGCCGATCATGCGATCGATCTCCTTGTAGAAGTTCGCCGCGCCGGTGAAGGCGGCGTACGGGCCGCCGATGTCGTAGCTGTGGAGCTGCTTGCAGGGCACGCCGAACTTCTCGATCACGAACTTGTCCTTGATGCCCGAGCCGATGATGTCGGGGTGATACATCTCGATCAGCTTCTCCATCTCGTGGTGCGAGATGTCGTCGATGACCAGGACGTTCTTCTTCATCTCGACCATCATGCCGTCGTAGTCCTTGAAGTTGAACCCGCCGGCCTTGAGCGCCGCGAGCTGTTCGGGCGTCTTGCGGGGGTTGTAGCGTTTCGGATCGGCCTCGACCTCGATCTCCTCGATGTTGCGGGAGTCGGCGTCGACCTTGATCGAGGGCAACACCACGCGGCCCTCGTAGTCGTCGCGGTGGGCGAACTCGTAGCCGGCGGCCACGGTGAGCATGCCGACGTCCTTGAAGAGATGCTGGTAATGGTGGGCGCGGGAGCCGCCCACGAACATCGCGGCGGTCTTGCCCTGGAGGCGCGACTTCACGTCCTCGATCACCGGGCGCAGCGCGGCCATCTCCTGGGCGATGACCTCCTCGGTGCGTGCGATGAGCCGCTCGTCGCCGAAGAACTTGGCGATCTTGCGCAGCGACTTCGCGGACTGCTCGGCGCCGATGAAGTTCACCTTGATCCACGGGATACCGAACTTGGTCTCCATCATCTCCGACATGTAGTTGATGGAGCGGTGGCACATGACGACGTTGAGGTCGGCGGTGTGGCACTTGCAGATCTGCTCGTAGCTGATGTCGCCGGAGAGCGTCGCCGTGACGTGGATGCCGCACTTCTTCAGGAGGGTGTCGATCTCCCAGGCGTCGCCGCCGATGTTGTACTCGCCGAGGACGTTGATGCGGAACTCCTCCTTGTCGGGCTCGTCGAGCAGGCCGACCATGTGCTTGAAGACGCCGTTGTTGGCGATGTGGTGGCCGGCGGACTGGGAGACGCCCTTGTAGCCCTCGCAGGAGAAGCCGAAGACGTTGATCCCGAGCTCCTCCTTCGCCTTGCGGCAGACGGAGTGCACGTCGTCGCCGATGAGGCCGACCGGGCAGGTGGAGTACACCGCGATGGCCTTGGGCTTGAAGATCGCGTAGGCCTCGCGGATCGCGGCGGCCAGCTTCTTCTCGCCGCCGAAGATGATCTCCTCCTCCATCATGTCCGTGGTCATGCAATACTGGAGGAAGTTGATCGGCTGGCCGGGCTTGATGCGGGCCAGATTGCGGCGGGTGAGCCACGAGTAGTAGCTGCAGCCGACGGGGCCGTGGGTGATGTGGAGGATGTCGTGGATCGGGCCGATGACGACGCCGCGGCAGCCGGCGTACGTGCACCCGCGCTGGGTGATGATGCCGGGGATGGTGCGGGTGTTGGCACCGATCTCGGGCGGTTGCTCCGGGTTGTTGGCGAGGAGCTGCTTCTCGCGCTTCTTCTTCGTCTTCGGCGGATAGACCTTCAGCATCTCGGCGCGTGCCGACTCGGAGTCGGGGATCGACGCGGTCGGGATCGGAAATCCTTCGCAGTCGTAGCCCGGGGCGGGCGTGTCTGAAAGTTCGGACATGGTGGTGACCTCGTGTGGTTGGTTTTGTGGCGCGCAGCGCTAAGGTAGGGCGAACCCTCCGGGTGAGCCGGGACCGCGGCTCGGCGTTCTGCCGTTGGGCAGAATCGCCCTACCCTATATTCTGCGCGGTGATCGGTCCGCCTCAGTTGCCGAGGAGACCGTACTCCATCAGGAGGTTCTCCAACTCCTGGATCGAAAGCGGCTTGGGCTTGATGAACATCTTGTTCTGGTCGATCGCCCGAGCCAGGGTGCGGTACTCGTCGGCCTGCGCGCATTTCGGGTTCCACTCGATGACGGTCTTGCGCTGGATCTCGGCGCGTTGGACGTCGTTCTCGCGCGGGACGAAATGGATCATCTGCGTGCCGAGGCGCTCGGCGAACTTCTCGATCATCTGGCGCTCGTTGTCCACCTTGCGGCTGTTGCAGATCAAGCCACCGAGACGCACAACACCGGTCTCCGCATACTTCTGGATGCCTTTGCAGATGTTGTTCGCCGCGTACATCGCCATCATCTCGCCGGAGCAGACGATGTAGATCTCCTCGGCCTTGCCCTCGCGGATCGGCATGGCGAAACCACCACACACGACGTCGCCGAGCACGTCGTAGAAGACGTAGTCGAGCTTCTCGTCCTCGTCATACGCGCCGAGCTGCTCGAGCATGTTGATCGAGGTGATGATGCCGCGGCCGGCGCAGCCGACGCCCGGCTCCGGGCCGCCGGATTCGACGCACAAGCTCGAGCAGAAGCCCTTCGAGCGGATGTCCGCGAGTTCGACGTCCTCACCCTCTTCGCGGAGCGTGTCGAGCACGCTGCGCTGGGCGAGACCGCCGAGGAGAAGCCGGGTGGAGTCGGCCTTGGGGTCGCAACCGACCACCATGACCTTCTTCCCCATTTCGACGAGACCGGCGACCGTGTTCTGCGTGGTGGTCGACTTGCCGATGCCGCCCTTGCCGTAGATCGCTACTTTTCTCATGGTATTAATTTTCTGGTTTTAGACTGCCTCAGGAATGCCATCCCAATAAGCGGGCGCGGTGCCAACCCGCACCGACGCGTCGCAAGTCACTAAAGCTGCGTGAGTAGAAACTTTCCGGCGCAAATCATCCCCCTCCAGCCCGCCGTTTTTCCGACATTCCCGTCGGTTTTCCCCCTTGGGACGACCTCCTTGTAGGAGAATCCTCACGCCGGATGGCGCATCCCCTGCTCCACAGCGCGCGTGCCCGCTCCGACTCTCCACGACCGCGCGCTCGGCGCCTACCTCGGCTTCGCCATCGGCGACGCGCTGGGCGCCACTGTGGAATTCATGACCGCGGCCGAGATTGCTCACGCCTACAAGGGCGGGCACCGCAACCTCACCGGCGGCGGCTGGCTGCGGCTCAAACCGGGGAAGGTCACCGACGATACGCAGATGTCGCTCGCACTCGGCGACGCCCTTCTAGCCGCACGCGGCTGGGACATGAACATGGTGGCCGCCGCCTTCGTCGGCTGGATGCGGAGCCGCCCGCCCGACATTGGAAACACCTGCCGCCGCGGTATCCGCCGCTACATGCTCGACGGCACCCTCGCCGCCCAGCCCGCCGAGGACAGCGCCGGCAACGGCGCCGCGATGCGCAACCTCCCCCTGGCCATCGCAACGCTAGGCTCGCCCGGGCTTCTCGAGTCCTGCTCCGTAGCACAGGCTCACTTCACCCACAACCACCCGCTCTCCGACGCCGCCACTCTGCTCCTCGGCCGGCTCACGCAGATCCTCCTGCACGGCGGCTCGCTGGGCGACTGCCGGCGATGCGCGAGCGCCGCCATCGCGCAGCATCCGAAATTCCAGTTCGAGCCCTGGCCCGGAAACACCAGCGGCTACATCGTCGACACCGTGCAGACCGTCCTCCACGCCTTCTTCCGCAACGACAGCGTCGAGAGCTGCATCCTCGATGTCGTCAACCGCGGCGGCGATGCCGACACGGCCGGGGCGATCGTCGGCCAGCTCGCCGGAGCCCGCTACGGCGTGCAGGACATCCCCGCACGTTGGCACAAGCAGCTCGACCGAGGCATCGTCGATCGGATACTCCGCCAGACATCCGCGCTGCTCGCGCTGCCACGCCCTCTCCCGCTCCGCCCCCCGGCTGCCGCGCATCCCAAAACAATCCGGCCACTCGCAACCGCCGCATGAACCCCGCTGCGCCGACCGTCAGTTTCAGCCGCTGCAACCTCCCGCCCTGGATCGTTGCCTCCGCCGAATTCCAGGAGCATCCGAAGCCGCTGGAGATCGACGGAGCGCGCGCCACCGACAAGCGCCTCTTTGCGCTGCTTGACTCCACCGACGACCCCGCGCAACGCGGCCAGATCTTCCACGACTACGTCTCGGTGAAGTTCCGTCTCCACGAATGGGAGCAGCACCAGGCGTCCGCCCGGTCGAGCCTGCGGCACAGCTACATCCGCTTCCTCGCCGACTGGGGTGTCGACAGCAATGGGCACGCCGGCGCCGTCCTCAAGGCGTGGGTCGAGAGCCGCTTCGGCATCCACGCGACGTACCATGGAGGCCGGCTCGCCACCGATTCCGTCGCGCGAGAAAAATACGCAGCCGATCGCATGAAGGGCGCCGCCCAGACCATGGGTGTGGCCATGCAGCTCGATCTGCTCTTCACCTACTGCCAAGACGAGCTCCGCCGCCGCCACCTGGGCAAGACCCACCTCACGCTCTACCGCGGCACACACGACCCCGAGGAGTACGCAGTGCACGAAGGCACGGATAGGGACGGGGCGATGGTGCGTCTGAACAACCTCAGCTCATTCACCTGCGACGCCGAGGTTGCCTGGGAGTTCGGCTCCCATGTCTGGGCCGTGCGCGTGCCCCTCGCGAAGATCCTGTTCTTCAGCGGTCTGCTCCCGCGCCACCTGCTTGAGGGCGAGTCGGAATACCTCGTGCTCGGTGGCGACTACCGTGTGCAACCGCTTCGCTATTGAAGCGCCAAGCCCACCTACTGCGGCAGCAGGTGTACGCTCGGCGCCTTCACCAGCGCCACGATCCCTACGCCCGCACGCAACCTCAGTTCCGCCGCCGCCTGCCGCGTAAGCCGTGCGACCAGCGGGAAGCCACAGTCGAGCTCGACCCTGAGCAACACACCCTCGTCGCGCACGGCCGTCACCATGCCGCACCACCGGTTGCGCGCGCTCGCCACCGCTCCGCCCTCCGCGCGCATCAGCATCACGTCCTCCGCGCGGATGCTCACGAGCACTGTCTTGGTGCCCTCCGGCAGTTGGTCACCAAGCCCGTATAACCGAATACCACCCACCTCCACCGCAGCCAGCGCCCCATCGCCGCCGAGCAACCGCCCCGGCAGCACCGTCTCCACGCCAACGATTCGCGCCACCGCATCGCTCGCCGGCCGCCGGAAGACCTCCGCCACCGGCCCGTGCTGCAGCAGCCGGCCGCCGTCGACCACCGCCAGCTCGTCGCACAACGCCAGCACCTCCTCGCGCGCATGGCTCACGAAGAGCATCGGCAGCCGCAGCTCGTCACGCACCCGCCGCAGATGCGGCAGAATCGTCTCCTTGCGCGCGGCATCCAGCGCCGCCAGCGGCTCGTCGAGCAGGAGCAAGCGCGGCGCGGACACCAACGCCCGCGCCAGCGCCACGCGCTGCCGTTCGCCCCCCGAAAGGCCCGGCACGCGCCGCGCCAACAGCGCACCGATCCCGAGCAATGCGCACACCTGCGCACGCCGCTCCGCGCGCCCCGCGAGCGGTGCACGCTTCTCCGCAAAACGCAGATTTCCTTCGACCGTGAGGTGCGGGAACAGCGCGCCGTCCTGCGGCACGAAGCCGATCCGCCGCTCCTGCGCAGCGAGGAATTCTCCCGTGGACGCATCCGCGAGCACCGTCTCGCCGAGCACGATCCGGCCGGCCTGCGGTCGCCGCAATCCGGCGACAAGCTCGACCAGCGTCGACTTGCCCGAACCCGACACGCCGAACAGCCCCGTCGCCCCGCCACCGAACACCGCCGAGATCTCGAGCGCGAACTCGCCGGCCGCCCAGCACACGCCGTCGATCGAAAGGATCGGCACCGCCTCCGTCGTAGCTGGACGGCGCAGCCGTTCAGCTGAATCGCTGCGCGATCCAGCTACCGGCGATTCCGCCGTTCTCTGCCGTCCGTCATCAGTCGTCTGCCCTGCGCCCTCCACCCTCTCGCCTTTCGCCTCTCGCCTCTCGCCTTCCTTCCGCCTCAGCAGCCACTCGCTCAGCGCCAACGCGCCGAAGGCCAGCGCCACCGACACGCCGAGCAACGCCAGCGCCGCCGCGTCGTGGCCGAGCTGCACCTCGTGGTAGATGCCCAGCGCGAGTGTGACGGTCTCGCCCGGGATCATGCCCGCGATCATCACCGTGGCGCCGAACTCGCCCAGCGCCCGCGCGAACGCCAGCACCGTACCCGCCGCGAGTCCGCGCCGCGCCAGCGGCAGCGACACCGCGAAAGATGTCCGCCACGGTCCTGCCCCCAAAGTGCGCGCCACCTGTTCGAGTCGCTCGGGGACCTCCTCGAACGCCACCCGCGCCGCCCGCACCAGTAGCGGCAGCGACATCGCCGCGGTCGCAATCACCACCGCCTTCCACGTGAAGACGATCTCAACGCCCAGCACATTCTGGAGAAACGCTCCGAGCGGTCCGTGTTTGCCAAACAGTTTCAGCAGCACCAGCCCCGTCGCGACCGGCGGGATCACCAGCGGCAGCGCGACCAGCGTCTCCACCAGCACCTTGCCCGGCCACCGCCGCCGGGCCAGCAGCCAGCCCAGGGCAATGCCGGGCGGCAGGATCAGCGCCGTGCTCAGGAGCGCGACCCCGATCGTGAAGAGCGTGATGTGCAGCGTTTCCGCCATGCGTCGCCCACCGTTCAGCAGACGACGCGCCAGCAGGAGCGGGAATCCGGAGTCGGTCGATCACCCGCGCCCAATATCGGGGCGTAAAGCCCCTCCCACAGTTCTCCCCGACCTCGCGAGGCCTGACACATTGGCGGCCCACTCCTGGCCTGACTGTGGGAGGGGCTTTATGCCCCGACGCCTGTCCCAAAACTGAGATGCGCCCGTCAGGGCACGGGCAGGAAACCGTACTTGGCAAACACCGTCTGCGCTTCCGGGCCGGCTAGGAACGCGACGAACTTCGCCGCGGCCTCGGGTTCCTTGGCATCGCGCAGCACCGCGGCCGGGTACGTGATCTTTGGTTCCTCGCCAAGCGGCACCGTCACCGCGATCCGGACCTTCGTCGAGATCAGCGCATCGGTGCGGTAGACAAACCCGACATCGGCGTTGCCCGCCTCGACCGCGGCGAGCACTGCGCGCACGTTGTCGAGCGGCACGCACTTGGCGCTCACCTGCGCCCACAGCCCCAATTTCTGGAGATGCTCCTTGGTGTAGGCACCGACCGGCACCGTGGCCGGCTCGCCGATCGCGATCCGCTTCACGTCACCATTTGCCAGGTCCGCCAGCGTCCGGACCGGAGCGCCAGTATCCGCGGTCACGACCACCACGAGAAGATTGGCCAAGATCGTCCGCCGCGTGCCCGCGGCGAGCAGACCAGCCTGTGCGAGCTGGTCGACGCTAAGCTCGTCGGCCGAGACGATCACATCGGCCGGTGCGCCCTCCTTGATCTGTCGGGCGAGCGCGCCGGAGGCGCCGAAGTTGAACCGCAGCATGTCGCCCGTGGCCTTGGTATATGCTGGGGCAATCTCCCTGAGCGCATCCGAGAGGCTGGCCGCGGCGAACACAGTGAGATCGGCCGCGGAGCAAGCGACCGCCCAAAGCGCGGCAGCCACAAACGATAACAAGCGAATTGTTCTCATGGAAACTGTGCTGCCGGTCCCGCTCGTCACCACCCAAGGCGGGTCCGTCAGAATAGCCTAGTTGAAGTCTGCGCCGGTCATTTCCGCGCAGGTGGCGGCGACTCTTCGAAACGGATCTTCTCCATCTTGCGCACCTCAACGACCTCTCCGCGGTGCACCGTGAGCTGCACCTCGCCGTAGTCCAAGTCGCGGATCATGCCGCGCACTACCTTCACCCACTTGCCGGGTCGGGTATCGCAATAACTGGGATCTGTCCCGGATGTCTGGTCGCTCATGGAAATGGACTACGCCTACTCCACCCCGACCAGCACCGAAGAGGCCTTGATCACAGCGCATGCCGGCTTGCCCTTCTTGAGCTTCAGCTCCTTCAGCGCATCGGCGGTGATCGACGCGGTAATTTCAACCTTTGGTGCCACCTGGATGGTGACAAGGGCGCTGATCGGGCCCTTCTTGATCGCGGTAACGGTGCCCGGGAGGATGTTGCGTGCGCTGATCTTCATATGATGGAACCCGTAGAGCACGGGACATGCCGCGCGCGCCTGGTGTTCGAAATGGGCCACCGGGCCAGTTGTAGCGACACACATCCCTCGCAACGCGCAACCAGTCGGGCTCCGTAGGACCGCGCCGATGCGGCAGCGCAGCAGCCACCAGCACCGCGCTGCGCGTGGCAACGCCTCGGTGTGGGTGGCAATGCGCACGACCGGCTGCCGCCACGCCACTGTTGATCCTGCGCTCCCCGTAGTTTCATGGGAGCGTCTCGCCCACCAACTCCGCCCACGGCTCGTCAAGACGCTCACCGAGGCGGATTCGTTCGCGGAGGCGCGCCAGCTTTCGGTCGAGCGCAGCGATGCGGTCGCGGTTGGCGATCTCCTGCGCGGTGGGCTCGATCACCTGCTGCACGGCGCCGTGGCGGATGACGAGCCGCCGCGCGCCTGAGAGCGCGAGCAGCGGGTCGTGCGTCGAGAGCAGCACGATCTTCCCCTGGTCGACGAAGAACTCCAGCGCGCGAATACGGTCCACGCCGGCGTTCTCGATCTCGTCGATGAGCACGACCGGTTTCGGACTAAGAAACGCAGCGTCGGCGATCATCAGCGCGCGCGACTGCCCGCCGCTGAGCTGCGTGAGCGGCGTCTCCGGACCGAACGGCTCGCCAGCCATCCGAATCGCGGCTTCGAGCACGCGCTGCATCGCCGACTCCGGCGCCGCCAGCGCACGACTCTCGGCGTGCATCTTCAGAAACTCCGCCACCGGCAGATCCATGACGAAGTTCATGTTCTGCGTGATCTGCGCCACGATCTTGCCCTCGCCGGTGAACCGCGACTCCGCCGCTGGCGGCTGGCCGTCGATCAGCACCGTGCGCCCCGTGGGCGTGTCGCCCTGCGCGAGGCACTCGATGTCGCCGAGGAAACGGCTCTTGCCCGCACCGGTCGGGCCAACGAGGCAGACGACGTCGCCCGGCTTGAAGATCAGGTCGAACTGCTCCGGGTTGCCGCTCTTGTCGCGCCCGCGGCGGATCTCGAGTGTGCACAGCGTGGCGCCCTGCCCCATCGAGGCGTTCGCCCCGAGAAACGCGGCCAGCCCGTCGACGAGCCGTTCGAAGTCCCAGCCGCTCTCGGCCCGGAAATCCCACGACTGCGCCTCCCACCACGCCCGCAGCGTGCGGTGCGCAGCGCGCGACGGCAGCTTGTTGAGCAGCAGAAACTCGTCGCAGCGCGGGTCGGTGAACGAGGGTTCGGCCGCCGCATCTTCCGTGTGTAGGAGCCTGCTTGCAGGCGATCCGTTTCCGTCCTGCGGCTCGTGCGCAGAATCGCGTGCAAGCACGCTCCTACCGACAGTCGTCACCTCAGACATGGTTCGCCTCCTCGATCTGGATCTTGCGCACGGTGCCGTGCTGGTGGTCCTCGCCGATCTCCGTTTCCCCGAGACAGTACGAGCACACCGCCGAGGGCACGGAGAACCGCAGCTTGCCGCCGGTGAGCGGCGCGTTGTCAGGCGCGGCATCGAGCAGGCGGCTGACCTCCCACGAGCCCTGACCGGTGATGCCGTTGACGAAGAGCAGCCGCGCCTTCGCGTTCACCTGCCGCACGCGAAACGCGAACACCTCGCGCTCCGCCTGGCTCACGATGTCGCCCTTGGTGACGAGCACGACGTCGGCCGTCTTGAGCATCGGGCCGATCTTGCGCGGTGTGTGCACGCCTGCGAGGTGGTCGAGCACGCACACCGCGAGATGCCCGCGGATGTGCGGCGCGCAGCGGTTGCACAACCCCGCGCTCTCGCTCACGAGCAGGTCGAGCCCCTGCTTCCGGCCCCAGGCCGCGCAGTCCTCGATGTTGGTGATGAAATAGTGATCGGGACAGAAGTTGCCCGAGAGCCCCGTGAGCGCCGGAATGCCCGCCGCACGGAAGCGCTCGGCATCCTGGCTGGCGAGACAGTCGAACTTCACGATACCGACCTTGCGACCCTCGCGCTGAAGGTGCGCAAGGGTCTTCAGCAGTACGGCGGTTTTCCCCGACGATGGCGGACCGGCGAAGGTGACGAGTTTCATCGGTGCGGTGCTCCGGCGGGATCAGAGGTAGGAGCGAGCTTGCTCGCGATGGGCGACGCGAGATCGCCGAACGACCTCAGAATCGCCTGCAAGCAGGCTCCTACACACGGACTAGGCAGCTTGGTGTTCATCGACTGGACTCGTAGCCGCGGACGAAGGCGGCGTTCATTCGCGCCGCCACCGCCGCGAGATCGTTGGTGCGCACATAGTCCCAGCCCACCCAGCGCAACTTGCCCGGAAGCACGGGGGCATCCGCGCGCGCGGCGGCGAAACCTACCTTCGAGAGGTGCGCGGACCAATCGGTGCCGCAGAGATAGTCCTGCACGAGCGCAACGGCCGGCCCCGAATCGCGTTTGCGGAAAAGATACAGCGGGTTGAGGTAGGCGCCCTCCTCGGGCCAGACGACCTTCACCGCCTCGCGGTGCGGGCAGCTCTTCGCGAAGAAATTCGGGAGGATGTAGAGCGCGGCGCCCTTGGGGTTCGCCGAGCCGGCCATCTTCGCCATCTCCGCCGGATGGAAGAAATCGCGCACGTTGGCGCCGAGTGCCGCCATCCCCGCCTCGCCATGGTCGCGAGACATGCAATGGACGAGCGACTCGTGGATTTCGCCCGGCTCGCCGCTGAGGATCACATCGTGACGAAAACGCGGATGCAGCACATCGGCCCAGGTTCGCGGCAGCGGCCGGTCGCCGAGGCGTTTGAGATCGACGAGGATCAGCTCTGGCACCGCGCCGTAAACGTGGAGCTGACCCAGTGGATCGACCAAACCGGCCTCGTGGAATTCCGGCCGGATCACGCCCGTCTCGACCTTGCCGAACACTCCGGTGTCAAACCACCGCCGCGCAAACTCGGGCCGGTTGTAGTCTACGAAACCGGTCTCGGAGATCAGCCCGGGCAGCTCGGCGGCATCGGTCGTCTGCCAGAGTTCGTCGTACGGGTTGGGCGAGTGGCAGCCCGCCGGCATGAACCACGCCGGCACCGCCCCACCCTTCGCCTCGATCGCGCAGAAATGCCGATGCAGCCGCTGCCGCAGCTCATTGCGCAGCGGACACGGTGCATAGCCGAGATAGTCGAGTCGACGCCGCTGGTTGTTCTCGGTCTCGGGAAAGACCGGTTCGTCGAGCGGATCGAGGGATTCGAGGGCGGTGTTCATCGTTCGTTGGATAAAAGCGGGATTCGCGCCAGCGGCAGCGTTCACGAGCGACTGGGCACCGAGAACGCGATGGGCACCTCGACGCGGGTGGCGACGGCGCGGCCGTCCTTGCGGCCGGGGCGAAACTTCCAGCGCACGACGGCCTGCAACGCGGGCATCTCGAACTCCGGATGCGTCGCCGCCGTGATTCGCTCCGCGCGCACCACGCCTTCGGCATCGACGACGAACTTCACCGTCACCTCGCCGGCCACAGCCGTGCGCAGCAACGAGGGAGGGTAGTGCGGCAGCGGTTGCGACAGAATGACCGGCGCCTGATCGAGATCGGCCAGCTCGAAAACGGCCACGCGGACGCCGCGGCCTGAGTCGCGCAGCGCGCTGCCATCGACCCGAAACCCGCCGTTGCCGCCGCCCAGCGTCGGCGAGAACCGCGCATACTGGAGCGTGATCGTGCCCGCCTGCGCGCGGAGCAGGTCGAGCGGCACAATGGTCGGCGCCACCACGGTCTCGCTGCCGGCCGCCACGTATTCGACAAGCTCCGGCGGCGCGTCGAGCGCCGGAGGCGGTTCTTGCTCAGACGCCAGCTCCAGTTCCACCGGTCGTTCGGCCTCGACAAGCGCCTCCACCAGCGCGGGCTTCACCGGCGGAAACCACCAGCCACAACAGTACAGCGCCCCGTGCAACGCCACCGCCACAAATGCCCCGAGCAGGAGATCGCTCCGCCGACGCCGCGGCACCTGCAGGCCAATGCGGGAGGCGCTATCGGCAAGTGCCTTGTCGGTGGGGCGGGCTTTATGCCCGCCATCCGAACCGTTCCCCCCAGGGCGGGCGTAAAGCCCGCCCCACCATTCGGAAGCGGAGTCGGAGCGCACCCGACCACTGGTGAGGCCCACGGTCATGGCGTTGCCCGATCAACCGCCCACAGCGCCGCTTCGTCCGCCGCGAGGATCTCCGCGGCTGAGGCCCAGATAGTGCGCGAAAGCTGGAACTCGACCGCCGGACCGCTCGTCAGCAGGCGCACACTCCACGGCGCCTCGTTGTTCGTCCGCGGTGCTAAGGCGAGCGTGCCGCGGAGCGGGCTGCAGCCGGTCGCCGCCTCGAAGCCCTGCGCGAAGAGTGCGCTGGCGCCGAGCTCGGCACGCAACGGTTGCCTGCGCACGAGTCCGAGCCGCGCCAGCAACGCCACACCCACGCGCAGGCCGAACGTGAAGTCGGTGCTGCTCGTATCCCAATGCAGCTCGCGCGAGAGGCGTGTGGCGTCGTCGGGGCGGTCCATGACCTTCGCCCAGTGCAGCGGCACCACGGCATCGGGGAACGCGTCGAAGTGCGGCACGTAGGGTTTCACGTCGATGAGCGGCGTGCCGTCGAGCGCGTCGAGGCCGCGCACCACGAGCACGCTCTCCTCGCGCCGCAACAGCGCGACGATGCACGAGCCGAGACCCGCCGGCCGGCACGGGGCGCGCGTGCTGAAAATCCCCTGCCCCGCCCGCTCGTCGTCGGCCGGGAGCAGAAGCGGCGCAACGGCCCCCCAGTCGTTGCGCCGCAGCCACTCGCCCACCCGGTGCTGCCGGTAGATCACCCAGAGGTGCGAGAAGAACTCGATGCCCGCCAGCGCCGGCGCGAGTTCAGGCCGCAGCACCAGCCGCGACTCCGTGCGGTAATCGCAGCGATCCTCGACCGTGCGAAACGGCGACGCCACCGAGCCGATCGGCTCGAGCATCACGGGGGCAAGCGCCGCGGATTCGGGGACGTTCACGGCGCGACGCCTCCGAGCTTCGGCCGCGAGGCGGCGAGCAACGCCCGCGCCTCCGTCTCGTCCATCTCGTACCAGTAGAACAGGCGGTAGAACTCCCGCGTCTCGGCAACCATGTCGAACTTCACGCGGTCCGGATAGAGCATCCAGAGCAACCACTTCACGCCGAGCACACGCGAAGCCGACGGCGGGCGGTCGAGCCAGTTGAACGGCGCCCCAGGAATCAGATACACGCGGCCGTTCGCCACCGCCGGCACCTGCCGCCAGCTCGGGTCGGCGAGCCACTCGGGCGTCCACGAGCCGTCGGGGCGCGTTTTCTCCGGGCATGCGAGGATGACCTGCGGTTTCCAGGCGATGATCTGATCGAGCGAAACCGAAGCGCGACCGAAGCCGCTGGTCTCGGCGAGTGCGGCCACGTTCTCGATCCCGATGTAGTCGAGCGGCTCGGTGTGCATCGAACCCCTGGAGTCGGTCTGCAACCCGCGCAGCCCCTCGGCGTAGTAGACCGTCGGGCGCTCCGCGACGGGTACCGAGTCGGCGAGCGCCTTCGCCTCGGCGAAGGACCGGCGCGCGTAGTCGGCGAGAAGCTTCCCCCGCTCCGGCACGCCGAGCAGGCGGCCGATCAGCTCGTAGGTCGCGGCGGTGTCGAGCATCCGCCCGCTGGCGACGAAGACCGGGATGCCGACCTGCCCCTGGAGGCGGTCGGCGAAGTCAAGCGCGGTCGGGTCGTTGTAGCCGATCGAGAGGACAATATCGGGCCGGGCGGCGAGCAGCGTCTCGCGGTTGCCCTTGCCGTTCTCGCCGAACCAGCCGCCGAGCGCCGGCAGGTCGTGCACGCTCGGCAGCAGGAAATGTCTCTCGCCCGCGCCAAGCTTGTAGTTCCAACCCACCAACCGCTCCGGCGCCAACGTGTAGAGCAACACCGCGCCGACCGGGCTGGTGACGTAGGCACGCTCGATCTTCTCGGGCACCTGAAGCGTGCGCCCGGCGCCGTCGGTCACGGTCACGAGCGGAACGGCGGCGCGAACAAACGTCGCCGACGTCAATAGAACGAGGATCGCAATCAGTCGATGTGAGGAGCGCATAACGGGAAGAGTTGGCCGGCGTGGTCGGTGAGATTCGCGACGACAAAGGGCACGCGGTAGATCGCTTCGAGGCGCTCGGCAGTGAGCGTCTCGCCGGGTGCACCGGCTGGGGAAAGCCGCCCCTCGCGCACCACGGCCACGCGCGTCGCGCAACGCAGCGCATGCTCGGGATGATGCGTCGCCATGAGCACGCCGAGGCCTTCGCGTACGAGGCGGCGGAGCGTTTGCAACATCCGCACCTGGTTGCCGAAATCGAGGGACGACGCCGGCTCATCAAGTACGAGGAAACGCGCTTCCTGCGCAAGCGCCCGGGCGACGAGCACCATCTGGCGTTCGCCACCGCTGAGCTCGGTGTAGCGCCGTTCTGCGAATGCGCTCATCTGCACGGCGGCGAGAGCCGTCTCGGCCGCACGCCAGTCGGCCGCGGTCGGTCCCGACCAGAGCGGCCAGCGGGCGGTGCGGCCCATCGCCACGACATCAAGAACGCGAAAAGCGAAAAGCGGCGCGTGGGCCTGCGGCACGTAGGCGAGCCGCGCGGCGCGCTCGCGTACCGGCAGATCGGACCACTCGCGGCCGTCGATGCGGATGTGTCCGCCGAGCGGAGGCAGAATACCGGCAAGCGTCTTGAGGAGCGCGGTCTTGCCCGAGCCGTTCGGCCCGAGCAAGCAGACGAACTCGCCCTCATCGACGGTGAGCGAGACGCCGGTCAGCACAGGCTGGCGGGTGTAGCCGCAGGAGACATTTCCGAGGGCGAGGCTCATGGCAGTCGTGCGGCCCGGGCTCGATGGTAGGGCGAACCGTCCCCGGTGAGCCGCGGCTCGGCGGGGACGCCTCGCCCTACCCCGGAAACGAGGATCGGTAACGTGACGATGGTGGCGTTATGTTTCATCATCAGTCGTTCCAACTGCGCGAAGCGCGGCGCAGGAGCACGAGGAAGACCGGGATGCCGCACGCGCAGGTGACCACGCCGAGCGGCAACTCGACGACGAAGAGCCAGCGCGCGAGGTTGTCGGCCCAGAGCAGGAAGATCGCGCCGAGTAGTAACGATGCCGGCAGCAGATCGCGGTGGTTCGGTCCGACCACGAAGCGGACGAGGTGCGGCACCATCAGACCGACCCAGCCGATCACGCCCGCCACGGCGACCGCCACCGCGGTGACGAGGGTGGCGCTGAGCAGCGTGAGCAGGCGTACCGTTCCAGTAGGCACACCAAGCGCGCGGGCCTCGTCCTCGCCCAGCGCCATGACGTTGAGCGGCCAGCGCAACGCGAGCAGCACTGCCACACCGATCGCGAGCGGCGGGAGCATCAGTTTGACGTCGAGGTTCGTAACCGAGGAGAGGCTGCCGAGCAGCCAGTAGGTGATCAGCGGCAGCTTCGAGTAGGGATCGGCGAGCGTCTTGATCACCGCCACGCCCGCCATGCCGAGGCTGCCGACCACCATACCGGTGAGCACGAGCTTCAGGGTGAAGGTGCCCCCGCCCACTCCGCGACTGAGTCCGTAGGTGAGCACCACCGCGCCCAATCCGCTGGCAAACGCCAGTCCCTGAATGCCGATGACACTCCACGAGAGCATGATCCCCAGCGCCGCCCCGAACGCCGCGCCCGAGGACGCGCCGAGGATGTCGGGGGAGACGAGTGAGTTGCGAAACAGACCCTGGTAGGACGCTCCGGCCACGGAGAGCCCGGCACCGATCGCAAGCGCCGCGACGATGCGCGGCAAGCGGATGTCGTAGATGAGCGCCGCGACCGTCGCGGGCGAGACGGTGGCGCCATTGACATCAAACCACAGCTGACCGAGATCGGCCCACGAAAGCGGATGAGCGCCGTAGCGAAGGGAGATGGCGACGCTAACGAACAGACCGGCGGCGAGCAGCGCGTAACGGAGCCAAGGGGTGACGGGAGGTAGGGACGTTTCTCCGAAACGTCCGCTCTGTGCGCGAGTCTGGTGCAAGCTACGGTCGCGGCGGTTTCGGAGAAACCGCCCTACCCTCGAACCACGGAGCGCCGTTGTCGCCGTCTCACTCATGCGCGACCCTTCCCTAAGCCGACGTCTGGTGCGCGACGCTCGATTTGGATCATGCGCGTGCCGCGATCGAAGAAGGCGTGTTTCCCGCCCTCCTGCACGAGTTGGAAGGTGGCCGGCACGTCGTCGATCATCAGTCCTGCGATCATGCCCACGCCGAGTTCGAACCACAGCGGCGCGAGCGGCACCGTCGGCCCGACGAGGACGACGAACGCCTGCGGGCAGAGTTGAAGCAGTCGCACGATGGTCTTGTTGATCAGCGTGACGCCGGTGATAAACACGAAGTCCGCCTCCGGTAGGATCACCTCGCAGGCGGGATCGGGCGAGTCGCCCGGCTGCGGGCGGCGCTCGAGGATCGTGAGCGAACAGACCTTTGCGATCTCGTCGAGACCGTGGAAATGCCCGATCACCGCCACGCGTTTCCCGACGACGCGCGGCAGCATCGTGGCGAAGGCGTTGGCGCCGGTCTGGTGGACAAAATAGTCCGCCTGCGCCCAGCCGAGCACGCGTGCCGGGGCATTGTAGTACGAGTTGAGCGCGGCGATGCCGAGAGCGGCGTCGGCAAAGTTCCACGACTTCGCCAGCGCAGCGACGGTGCGCAGGTCCGACCCGGCGACGCGACCCGCAAGGCTCGGACCGCCAGCGGTCTCATGCACCGCCATGGCGAGCCCCATCGAACCGGCGGAATGCACTCCGAACCAGTGCAGCCCGCCGGCGAACGAGGTCACCGAAACATTTCCCGGCAGCCCGGCTAGGAGTCGGTCGTAGAGCGTCCAGAAGCTGGTGGCGGCGGCAGGCGCAGAGGGTGCGACTGGTCCGATGTAGGGAGAGTCGTCCCCGACGAGCCGCGGCTCACCCGGAGGGTTCGCCCTACCTGGGGGCCGTTGATCTTGGCGCAACGGTGCGGCCATCGGCATAGTTGAGGCGGACATGGCGGCGTCCTCAGAAGGTGTAGCGGACGTTGGCGAACCAGTTGCGACCGGCCTCGGGGTAGCCGTCCTGGAGCCTATAGTCCTTGCCGAAGACGTTGCCCACGCCCGCGTTGGCCGTGATGCCGTGCGGCAGGTGGAACGAGAGCTTCAGGCCCGCGGTGGCGAAACCGGCCGTTCTAGTGCCGTCGGTGTACGCATAGCGCCACGAGGAGTAGTCGAGGCTTGGAATCACGCTCAGCCAAGGCAGCAGGCGGCAGTCGGCGTAGAGCGAGCCGGAGTGCTCGGGCGTGTCGGTCGCCATGATCGCGGGGTTGGTGAGGTTCTTCTGGTGCAGGTAGGTGTAGCTGGTGCCGAGCTTGAAGGTCTCGCCGGCGGCGTACTCGAGCCCGAGGTCGAGGCCGTAGTTCTCGACCGTGCCCACATTCTGGTTCTGCGAGCGGGTGGTGCCGTTGACCTTGTTCACGCTCTGAATCGCATCGTGGATGCGGCTGAGATAAACGCTCGCCTGGGTCGTGAGGCCGGTCGCGAGCTTGCCGTTGTACCCGACCTCATAGTGCACCGCGGTCTCCTGATTGAGGTCGGGATTCGGGAAGGCCGTGTTGAACTTGTACGAGTAGCGATCCTTGATCGTGGGGAAACGGCTCTTGCGCGCGACGGTGGTGTAGACGGTGCCGGTGTCGCCAAGCTTGTAGAACAGGCCAGTCTGCGGCGTGAACCCGTCGAACGACGTGAGCCGCACCGGGGTGTTGTCGGGGTTGACCTGGTCGGCGCACAGCGCCTTGCGCCAGTCGTGGCCCACGCCGACGAGCCAATCGAGCGCGGTGGTCAGGTGCCACGTGTCCTCAAGGCCGAGGGAGACCGTGCGGTCCTCGTAGAGGGAGTGCGGCTGGTCGACGATCTGCTCGTCGTGGTGGTCGAGCTTGTAGTGCGCGGCGAGCTTGAGGGTGTTGGCCGGGAGCAGCTCGGTGCCGGCCTCGACGGAGCCTCCGTACGTGTAGTCGCTATAGTGGCTCGGTGCCCAGGAACCGGTGCGCAGCGTCGTGAACGTGGCATCGTTGTACTGGTCGAGGGCGTTGTCGTACCAGTCGTAGAAGAAGCGCGGCTTGAGGTAGCTGGACTCGCCGAGCCGGGTGTTCGAGACGAAGTAGACCGTCTGCTTGTTCCACTTCGGCCAGCGCCAGTACTTCAGGTAGCCGGAGAGAGTGCCGGTGTACGGTGGCGTGCCCTTCTCGCCTTCCTGATGGACGAAGCCGATCGCGTACTCGTCGGTCGTGTTCGGCGTGTAGGCAACCTTGCCGCTGACCTTCCAGTCCTTCGAGGCGGCGTTCTCGCGCTCATCGCCATCCTCCGCGGCGACAGGCACGAACTTGTCGGAGAGAGGGAACCCGTCGCGCTCGGTGTACGAGACGCCGAGCTGCGCGTACCAGTCTTTCTGTTTCATGCCGACGTTGAGACTGCTCTCGTAGCCGTCGCCCGAGAAGGCACCGGCAGAGAGCTGACCCTCGAACGCCTTCTGCGGCTGGCGCGAGACGAGGTTGATGGCGCCGCCCATCGTGTTCGGGCCGTAGAGCACGGAGCTGAAACCCTTCGCCACGGAGATGGTGGCGATGTCGTAGGTCGTGAAGCGGCCGAGGTCGACGTAGCCGTCGTAGGGCACGTAGGCCGGCACACCGTCGATGAAGATCGGCGTCTGGTTGCGGCCAAAACCGCGCACGTAGACCGAGGTCTCGTTGCGCCCGCCGAAGCGGGTGAGCGTCACGCCCGGGAGCGTCGCCAACGCCTCGCCGACATCGCGCTTCTCGAGTAGGGAGATCTTGGCGGCATCGATCGCCACCGGCGTGAGATCGGCACCGGCCGGCGCCTCGCCGTAGACGGACACGGTGCCGAGCTTGAAGACGGAGGAGCCAGCTACAGCATTGGTCTCTGCGGACGTTGTCTCGTCGGAAACAAAACCTTCGGCGAAGGCAAACGATGCACCAGCGAGCGCAAGTCCGGCGAGAGTCGCACGCGCGGAACGGTGAAACAAAAGAGTAGTCGGAGACATTATGGGCGATGGATGATCGCGGAGTGCGCGTTGGTCGTCGCACGGTTCGCGAAAGATCGTTTTCGATCACCTGTCGCGGCCGTCGTGGCCGCCAGGTCGCCCAGTTGGTCTGGTGTCTCGTCTTCAGCAACACACGTGCCAGCGGTGATGAACGCGCCTCATCGACGGCGGCCCCATACCCTCGTCCGCTCTCGGGCCGCCGCTTAACAAGCGGCGCTCCAAAAGATCACCCCTAAGCGATCGCGCGACTCGATCGCTCGTCGACGAGCAGCGAGTCGTCTCCGGTGTCCTTCAACGCCACCCCGCTAATGCCCCGGCGCGCGGATTCGAGCAGCAACTGCGCGAGTTTGCACGCGGCGGCCTTCGGACCGAAGCCCTCGGGGCGGATGTTCGACACGCAGTTGCGGTCGGCATCCGTGCAGGAGGCGCGGGGCATGAAGGTGAAATACGCGCCGAGGCTGTCGGGCGAACCGAGTCCGGGGCGTTCGCCAAGCAGCATGAGCGTGTGACGCGCGCCGAACAGCTCACCGATCTCGTCCTGCAGCTTCACGCGACCGAACGGCGCGATGAAGATCGGATACAAGCGCCAGTCGGCCGCGAGCAGCAGCGGCACGAGGTTGGTAAGCAACGGCCCCGTCTGGCGCTCCGCGGCGAGCGCCGAAAGGCCGTCGGAGACGATTATCGCCAGATCGCGCCGGCCCCATTTCTCCCGGCACAGGTCCAACGACGTGCGTCGCTCGGACGCGAGACGGCGACCGAGATCGGGTCGGACGAGGAACGTTCGACGGTCGGCAGCAGCCGTCTCGACGAGCACAGTCTCCAGCCCCGCACGACCGAGCGCAGCGCAAAGCGGCCCGGTGCCGAAATCCCGCTGCACGGCGTCGCGCGCGCGGGCATGCGACAGGCGGAAATCGAGCAGCGAGCCGGTACGCACGCTGCCGCCGGCACGGCCGAGCGCGATCCGGGCGCTGGTGTGCCGCGCAAGCGTGGCCCAGGGATCGGGGCCGCCGGACATGGCAGCCGCAACGGGTTCCGTCGAGAACGGGATGACTTCAGGCGTGCGCATGATCGAGGAGTGCATGGTGTTCACCGATGGGCAAAAGTCGCCGGCCGCCGGCCGCGATGCGCATTTTTTCCAGCCACGCCTCGAACTCCGGCGCCGGCTTGAGCCCGAGTGCCTGCCGCAGGTAGTGGCTATCGTGGAACGAGGTCGACTGGTAGCCGAGCATGATGTCGTCGGCGCCGGGCACGCCCATGATGTAGTTGCAGCCGGCGACGCCGAGCAGCGTGAGGAGCGTGTCCATGTCGTCCTGGTCGGCCTCAGCGTGGTTCGTGTAGCAGACGTCGACGCCCATCGGCAGGCCGAGGAGCTTGCCACAGAAGTGGTCCTCCAGGCCGGCGCGGATGATCTGCTTGCCGTCGTAGAGATACTCCGGGCCGATGAAGCCCACGACGGTGTTCACAAGCAGCGGGGAAAAGTGGCGGGCAACGGCGTACGCGCGCACTTCGCAGGTCTGCTGATCGACGCCGTGATGCGCGCCGGCGGAGAGCGCGGAGCCCTGGCCGGTCTCGAAGTACATCACGTTGCTGCCGACCGTGCCGCGACCGAGGGAAAGCGCGGCGGCGCGCGCCTCGGCGAGCAGCGAAAGACCGATACCGAAGCTCTTGTTCGCGGCCTCGGTGCCGGCGATGGACTGGAAGACAAGGTCCACCGGCGCGCCGTGGCGCAGCGCTTCGAGCTGCGTGGTGACGTGCGCCAGCACGCACGACTGCGTGGGGATCGCATAGCGCGCGATGAGTTCGTCGAGCAGGCGCAGCAAAGTCTCCACGGCGGGTACGCTGTCGGTCGCCGGGTTGATGCCGATCACGGCGTCGCCGCAGCCATAGAGCAACCCGTCGACAATGGCGGCGGCGATGCCCTTCGGGTCGTCGGTGGGATGGTTCGGCTGGAGGCGGACCGAGAGCCGGCCGGGCAAGCCGACGGTGCTCCGGAAAGCGGTTACTACACGGCGCTTCTGCGCGACGAGGATCAGGTCCTGGTTGCCCATCAGCTTCGAGACCGCGGCGACCATCTCGGGCATGAGCCCGGGCGCGAGCGCGGCAAGCGCCTTGTCGTCAGTCTCGTAGCGCAGCAGCCAGTCGCGGAAGCCGCCGACGGTGAGCCCCGCCACGGGGGCGAACGCCGCAGCATCGTGTGTATCGACGATGAGGCGGGTGACCTCGTCCGTCTCGTAGGGGATCAGCAGCTCCTCGCGGAAGCGCGCGAGCGGCACCTCGGCCAGGCAGAGCTGTGCCGCCACCCGTTCCTCGGCCGACTCGACCGCCAACCCCGCAAGCTCGTCGCCGGAGCGGCGCGGCGTGGCCTTGGCCATGAGCTCGCGCAACGAGGCGAAGGTGTGGCGTTGTCCGCCGACATTGCAGGACCAGGGAGACATGGGCAGAAGGTTCTGTAGTGTGTACTTGGTGCGGTCGGCCGGGGCGCATCGCGAGCGGGGCGCCCCGGCATCGGGATGTGCGGCGGCTATTTCGCCATCTCGGGCGCCGCAGCCGTGGGCTCGGCGATCTCCGGAACCTCCTCGGCGGACATGACCGGGGGACCGCGGAAGACCTTGCGCACGCCGAGGAACCAAGCGGCGACCAACAGCACGACCGTCGCCGCAGTCACGGTGAGCGCCTTGTCGTTGGGCGGTTGGACGCCGATCCAGACGAGCACGGCGACACCGGCGACCGAGACCACCGCCAGCGAGCGATAGAGGGCGGCGCCGAGGTTGAACGGCCCCATCTTCGTCCAGGTCTTGCCGAAGGCGAAGAAGCCGGCCGCGGTGGGCATGACGTACGAGATGTAGAGGAAGATCACGCACGCGGTGGTGAGCGTCGAGTAGGCCGGTGCGTAGAGTGTGGAGGCGATGGCGAGCACGGCGGTCGTCCAGATGGCGTTGGTGGGCGTCTTCCACTTGGGCGAGACCTTCCTGAGCGACGAGGAGGCCGGGAAACCGCCGTCGCGCGAGAAGGCAAAGATCATGCGCGAGGTGGAGGTGACGCAGTCCAGGCCGCACAGGTAGTTGGCAAGCACGATGCCGACCCAGAGTGCCTTGCCGAACACGCCGGGGAGCACCTGCTCCATCAGCCAGGGGAAGACATTGGCACCTTGCGCGGCGGCATCCTTCAGGTTCGGCATGGCGATCACGAACGCGCAGACCATCACCCAGCCGAAGAGGCCGGAGAGGTAGACCGAGCGAAGGATGCCCTTCGGGACGTTGGACGCGGCGTTGACGGTCTCCTCGGAGGTGTGCGCGGAGGCGTCGTAGCCGGTGATGGTGTAGATCGGCCACATGAGGCCGAGCAGAAGCATCACGCCCAGGCTGGAGTTGGAGGGCCATACGCCGCCGCCGGCATCGCCGCTGAAGTTCTCGAAGGTAAACAGCCGTGTGAAGTCGTGGGTGGGCGCCGCGAAAAGCATCGCACCGGTGAGCAGGATCGCGACAGCAAAGATCAGATACCCGCTGAAGTCGGTGAGCAGCGTCGTCACGCGGATGCCGAAGTGGTTGAGCAACGCATGCGAGACGGTGATGGCCGTCACACCGAGCACCTGGTGCACGAGCGTTAGCTTGGTCGGATCGAGACCAAACATCGGCCCGATGAAGTTAACGAAGAGGCTGTAGGCGCCGACGTTCACCGCCGCCGTCACGAAGATGAGGCCGCCGAGGTTGAACCACGCCGTGGCCCAGCCCCAGCCCTTGCCGCCGAGGATCGAGCTCCAGTGGTAGAGTCCGCCCGCGGTCGGAAACGCCGAGGCGACCTGCGCCATGCACAGCGCGACGAGGAAACAGAAGCCCACGCCCAGCGGCCAGACGATGCCAGCCGCCGCGCCGCCGACCGCACTGATCCCCAGCTGCAGCGAGGTGATGCCGCCGGCGAGGATGCAGATGATCGAAAACGAGATCGCGAAGTTCGAGAAGCCGCTCATGCGGCGCATGAGCTCCTGCGCGTAGCCCATGCTTTGGAGCTGTTTGACGTCGTCGGAAACAGCGCCGGCGGGCGAACCTGTCGGCGGGAACGGGTGTGGAGATGCGGACATGGCGTTTGTGCGACTGAACCCCGGGAGACGCCCGGTGCGTATGACTCGCAGGCATGCCAAGCAGCGCCGATGCCAGACTCGCGGATACAACTCCGCGGGGAAAAACATTCATCCCGGAACGCGCAGGTGGAACCGACATGAGGCAACGAAGGGCGAAGGAGTCGGACAGCGGCGCGCCGAACGGCAGCTCTCGCCCGGCATGCGAGCGAAGAGCCGGAATCGCTCGGAAACAGTTCTCCCGAGGCATGGATACCATTGTTCCCCTCGTTGCCTTCTGCCGCCCGCAGGAACCAAGTTCATGAGCGCTCTCCGCCTGTCGCCATGCATCGGATTCATTGTCCGTCCTCGCGCAGGGATGCGCAGGCGCGGACAGCGGCAGGAGTTCAGGACGCGCCGCCCGTGCGACCCGGCTCGTCGGCGGCGGCAGCGGGGGCGGCCTTGAAGCGCTCGGGATCTATGCCGTGCTTCTTCACGCGCAGGCCCATGATGCGCTCGGTCAGCCCAAGCTGGCGCGCAGCCTTTGCAATGATGCCCCGGTGAGTCTTGAGCGCCTCGGCGATCATCTCGCGTTCCACGGCGTCCACCGCCTGCTCCAATGTGCCGCGCGGCGTGGTGCCGGAGGCCTCGCCGGTCTGGAGCGTGGGCGGCAGATGAAAGCCGTGGATCACGCCGTCCTGCGAAAGCAGCACGGCGCGCTCGATGGTGTTCTCGAGTTCGCGCACGTTGCCCGGCCAGTGGTAGGCCATGAGCATGTCGATGGCGGGAGTGGAGATGCGCGCGACACTCTTGCCGTTCTGCCGCGCGTACTTCTCGAGGAAATGGTCCGCAAGGGCGAGGATGTCGCTGCGCCGGTCGCGCAGCGACGGCACGTAGATAGGGAAGACGTTGATACGGTAGTAGAGATCGAGCCGGAACTTTCCCTCCTCGATCATCTTCTCGAGGTTGCGGTTGGTCGCCGTGACAACGCGCACGTCCACGCGGATCGTCTGCGTGCCGCCCACGCGCTCGAACGTCCCCTCCTGGAGCACGCGCAGCAGCTTCGCCTGCGTAGCCGCGGAGATCTCGCCGATCTCGTCGAGGAAGATCGTGCCGCCGTCGGCCAGCTCGAAGCGGCCCTTACGCAACGCCAATGCGCCGGTGAATGCGCCCTTCTCATGGCCGAACAGCTCGCTCTCGATGATGCTCTCGGGCAGCGCCGCGCAGTTGACTCGCACGAACGGCTTCTTGCGCCGCCCGCTCGACGTCCAGATCGCATGCGCAATCCGCTCCTTGCCGGAGCCGGTCTCGCCGCGAATGAGCACGGTCGTCTTGCTGTCGGCGACCTGGTCGATGTGAAAATGAACCATCTGCATCGCCGCCGAGCGACCGACCATTCCCTCGGGTACGAAACTGCGGGCGATCTGCTGCTGCAGTCGCTCGTTCTCCTCGCGCAACGTGTCGATGCGCTCCTTCGCCATCTGCCGGAAACGCACGGCGAGGCCGACCTGCCCGGCGACCAGGACAAGAAAACGGGCATCGATCGTAAGCTCCGCCTCGGTTGCTCCGGCTCTGGCGAACGAGAGGGTTCCCAGCACTTCGCTACCGTGCCGGATCGGCACTGCGATCAGGCTCTCGCCCTGCGCACACGCGTCCGCGTACAATCGTTTCTCCAGAGCGCTCAGTTCGTCGCTGGAGACCTCGGCGAGATTCCTCAATACGATGGCCTCGCCGATCGTGGCGACGCGCCCGAGATATCCCTCGCCCAGCTTCTCGCGCATCGACTTGTCGTTGTGGTCGGCATGGGGGCGGTCCTGCATCTCCTCGACCATCAGCTCGCCGCTCTCGCGGTTGACGATCGTCAGCAACCCGCGCCTCAGCGCGGTCGTCGCCGCCAGTTTCCGGAACAACGGCTGCACCGCATCGCGCAAATCGAGTCCCTGCGCCAACGTGGCCGAGACATCGTGCAACAGGTGGAACTCCTGGAGCACCCTGCACCCGCCAACAAAGCCTGCCATGAGGGCATGATCGCCCCCTCCGCGTTTTTCCGAGCAGGCATCGCAGGTAGTCATCCGCGATCGGAATCAGCACAACAGATGCCATCGATTCCACGCCGACCAAGCTTCAGCTGAATCCTCTTCATAGAGGAAGACATGGATACCGCTTGGAAGACGTGCAGAATCATTGGCTTCATGGTTGAAGGCCGCATGTTCCGATCACGCGGCGCATCCCGTGGCCAGAGGACGAATCCGGCGAACGTCCGGCAATCGACTCAGCAGATTCGTGCGAGCGGTATCCCTCGCACGACAGCCGAGTGAGCAACGGAGTGAGTGCCCGCTTCAACTCGATGGACTGAAAATCGGCCGAGAAGTCTACGAACGTGGGGGATTCGATCAGGTCATGGAAGGGGGCGGGGGAGCGTAAACAAGAGAGCCCAAGGCACCCATTGCGGGAACTCCACGTAGCTGTCCGGCGACCAGGTCAGCAGGAAGCGCCAGTGCTGTAAGTTACTCAACATCCTCCTGTTCCTGTCCTTGTATCACTCGATTCCGGCCCGCGCCTCCAAGCTAATAAGCCGCTAATCTCCTACGGGATAGCGGTTTTCGCGTTTATCGGATCGGCTTCCTCTTGAAGCGAACCGTATCAATTACGCAGGTCGCCAGCGCCGGCAGATGCGACTGTTAGCCACCCCAAGACCACGAATCCCCCATCTGCCCGCACTCGCACATCAGTCGCCGCATTGCCGCCCTCAGAACTGGACGGCCCGCAACGGGAATGCCCCGTCTTGGAGTGCAACCCCATCTATTTCCAACCAGCTCAGCCTACCAGCAATGACCCGCGCAGCCGCGTTCCTCGTCTGCCTCCTGATCTCCACCTCGCAAGTGTCCGCCCATCTCGACACCGACCACGACGGTGTGTCCGATATCTGGCGCGAGATGTACCCAAACGCGGGGGCCGCTACAGCCGATCCGGACGGTGACGGCGCCAACAACCTCGCCGAGTCCCTCGCCGGCACCAGCCCCTTCGTGGCGACCAGCGTGCTCGCCACCACCCCCACAACCGATGCCGCTGGCAACCTCGTGCTCCGCTGGCGCGGGCTTCGCGGCAAACGCTACCAGATCGAATCCTCCACCGACTTCACCACCTGGACGCCGCAAAGCACAGCCTTCACGCCGGCCGCCAACATCGATCTCTCCTCGATCGTCCGTCCCTCCAACTCCACCGCCACCGACGCGCGCCGCTTCTGGCGCGTCGCCGTCTCCGACCGCGACACCGACGCCGACGGCTACAGCGACTGGGAGGAGCATCAGTTCGGCGGCAACCCCGCCGTCGCCCAGATCCCGTTCAAGGGCCCTTTCGTCCCCTTCGCGCTCTGCATGAGCAACGGCGACTGGACCATGACCCCGGCCGAGCAGATTGCGCTGTCGCTTAACCTCGGGTACACCGGCCTCGGGCTCTCCTCCTACGACTTCAGTCCCGACCGCCTCAAGCAATTCGCCGATCACCCCGACGTCGCCGCCGGCCGGTTCCGCATCCACTCCATCCTCTACTGGTGTCAACCGGTGTACGGGATCGACACGGCTTGGTTGGACTCAGCACTCGTGCAGGCCAAACGCCTCGGCATGGCAATCTGGATCGTCGTCGAAGCCACCCGGACGCCGGCCAACATCGAACTCGCGCGCACCCGACTCCGCACCATCGCCGGCCGCTGCAAGGTGGCTGGCGTCTCCCTAGTCCTCTACCCCCACGTCGGCTGCGTCTACGAGAATGCCGAGCATGGCCTCGCGATGCGCAACCTCCTCGCCAGCGACGGCTACCCGGATACCAAACTCTCCATCGGACTTTTCCACGAACTGTGCACCGGCAACCGCGATCGCCTTCCCGCCGTGATCGCCGCCGTGAAAGACCACCTCGCCCTGGCCTCGATCAACGGCACCGACTACGACAACCCCGGCCAGATCCAGCCGCTCGACTACGGCACCTTCGACACCGGCGCCTTCATCAAGGCCCTGGCCGATGCCGGCTACACCGGCCCGATGGAACTGCTCACCTACGCCCTTCCCGACCCGCGCAGGGACACCCACCTCGCCCGCTCGATGAAGCGGTGGCGCCAGCTCGTCGCCCCGCCGCCATCCCCGTAGCGGAAACGTTTCGCCACCATCCCCTACGCCTGATCCTGCTCCACTCGTTCTCATCCTCGTTCTCATTCGCATCCGCCCTTCCGCCCTTCGTCGTCCGCCTTCTCCATTCTTCCTTAGGCCCTCCGCCACATGCGCATCCGCTCGCCCCTGCTCACGCTCTCCGTCTCGTTGCTCACCGCCCTCGCGCTCCACGCCACCGTCGACTTCGACGGCGATGGCGTCTCCGACATCTGGCGCGAAACCTACCCCAACGCCGGCGCCGCCACCGCCGATCCCGATGGTGACGGCGCCGACAACCTCGCCGAGTCCCTCGCCGGCACCAACCCGCTCGACCACACCAGCCGCCTCGCCGCCTCCGCACCCGAGACCGATGCCTCCGGCAACACCCAGCTCCGCTGGTCCGGCGTCGCCGGGAAACGCTACCGCATCGACTCGAGCACTGACCTCACCAGCTGGGCCGAAGGCACCGAACTGCGCACCGCCGCGCAGAGCCCGCGCCTCGTCCGCGCCGCCGGCGCCACCCCACGCTCGCGACAGTTCTGGCGCGTGACCGTCCTCGACTCCGACACCGACTCCGACGGCGTCAACGACTGGGAGGAAGCCTGTCTCGGCTCCGATCCAGCCGTACCCGCAATACCACTCCAGAGCCACTTCGTACCCTTCGGCATGTGTTTCGGCAGCGATCTCACTGCAGCTCAGCAGATCGCCCGCTGCCAGTCCCGCGGCTTCACCGGGCTCGGTTTCTCCAATTTCGATCTCCCCACGCTGAAAGCCTTCGCCGCCAACGCCGAGGTCACCTCGGGGCGTTTCAAGGTCTACAACGCCTTCTGGTTCCCCTTCTTCGACGTCCCCCTCGGCACCACGGCGCTGGGCGATCTCGACAAGAAGCTCGCCGAACTCGCGAAGATGAAGGCCGCCCTCTGGCTCGCGATGGACTCCACCAATCGCGAGGAGGCCACCCTCGCCACCGGCGCGCAACGGATCAGAATCATCGCCGAGCACTGCCGCGCGAAAGGCGTACAACTCGTGCTCTACCCGCACGGAGGTGCGTTGTTCGACGACGCCGAGGCCGCCCTCGCGATGCGCAACCGTGTTGGCCTCCCCGAGATCAAGATCTCGATCCACCTCTGCCACGAGATCATGGCCGGCAACGGCGCACGCATCGCCGCCGTCGTCGCCGCGGTGAAGGACGACATCGTCCTCGCCTCCGTCAGCGGTTCGTCGATCGCCGTCTACCCCGACGACAACTGGGCCCACCAGATTCAGCCGCTCGACCGCGGCGACTACGACATCCGCCCCTATCTCCAAGCGCTCGCCGCCGCCGGCTACACCGGCCCGATCGAGTTGCAGACCTTCAACCTCGGCGATCCCGGCGCAACGCCCACCGCCACCGACCACCTCACCCGTTCGATGCGCAAGTGGCGCGCGCTGGTGGCGCCGACAGCACATCGCCCCTGAGCGCGCCCGAGCCCGGAGCAGCAAGTCACAGGATCGAGGAAGCGACTACCCTTAGTCCAAGGCTTCACGCCGTTGACAGCCAACCACGGGAGCCCCTTACTGCACGCAGTGAAACTCTCCCCGACAGCGCTTCGACTTACCAGCGGCCTGCTGCGACTGCGCCGCTTGGCGCTGTCCTGATTCCGGGAAACATCACCCTGCACGGCGCCGTATGAGCGCCATTTCCCGGGACGAATCGCAAAACGTTCCGCACCCATTACCCATAGCCTCTCACCAAGACTTTCCCGTCATGCAAAAGCCGCCGATCACGAAGTACCACCCGTTCCCACCGGTCCGCTTGCCCAACCGCCAGTGGCCGAACCGCACGCTCACGCGCGCCCCGATCTGGTGCAGCGTCGACCTGCGCGATGGCAACCAAGCCCTCGCCCAGCCCATGAGCGTCGAGGAGAAGCTCGACTACTTCGACCTCCTCGTGGAGGTCGGCTTCAAGGAGATCGAGGTCGGCTTCCCCTCCGCCTCCCAGATCGAGTACGACTTCTGCCGCCGCCTCATCGAGGAGAACCGCATCCCCGACGACGTCTCCATCCAAATCCTCTGCCAGTGCCGCGAGGACCTCATCCTCCGCTCGCTCGAAGCGCTCCAGGGCGCCAAGCGCGTGATCTTCCACCTCTACAACTCCACCTCGCCCAAGCAGCGCGAATACGTCTTCGGCGCCACCAAGGCCGAGATCGTTGCCATTGCGACCCACGGCATCGCCTTCCTCAAGGAGAAGATGCAGCCGCTCGTCGCCGCCGGCACCGACATCCGCCTCGAGTACTCCCCCGAGAGCTTCACCAGCACCGAGCTCGAGTTCGCCCTCGAGATCTGCGAGGCAGTGACCGCCGTCTGGCAACCCACGCCGGAGAACAAGATCATCCTCAACCTCCCGGCCACCGTCGAGTACGCCACCCCCAACGTCCACGCCGACCAGATCGAGTGGATGTGCACGCACCTCACCCGACGCGACTCGACTATCATCAGCCTCCACACCCACAACGACCGCGGCACCGCCGTAGCTTCCACCGAGCTCGGCTTGCTCGCCGGCGGCGACCGTGTCGAGGGCACCCTCTTCGGCAACGGCGAGCGCACCGGCAACCTCGATATCGTCACCGTCGCCGTCAACCTCTACACCAACGGCATCCATCCCGGCCTCGACTTCTCGAACATCAACCACGTCCGCGAGGTCTTCGAGCGCTGCACGAAGATGGAGGTGCACCCACGCCATCCCTACGTGGGCGAGCTCGTCTTCACCGCCTTCTCCGGCTCGCACCAGGACGCCATCAAGAAGTCCTGGGCCAAGCAGGCACCCGACCGCCCGTGGGACGTCCTCTACATCCCGATCGACCCCGCCGACCTCGGCCGCACCTACCGCGCCATCATCCGCATCAACAGCCAGTCCGGCAAAGGCGGCGTCGCCTACATCCTTGAGAAGGAGTACGGCCTCCAACTCCCCAAGGCCATGCACAAGGAGTTCGGCAAGGTCGTCAACGACTTCGCCGACTCCAAGGGCACCGAGATCACCACCGAGGAGATCTACGCCCTTTTCCAGGACGAGTACCTCAACCGAAGCGCGCCCTTCGCTCTCACCGACTTCACATCGCATCCACGCAGCGGGCACCATCAGGAGACCGAGTGCACGGCCGACCTGCTCATCGACGGCCGGCCCCAGCGCCTCCGCGGCAACGGCAACGGCCCCATCGCCGCCTTCGTCCATGCTCTCGAGGTCGCGCACCTGAAGAACTTCCAGCTCGTCAACTACACCGAGCACTCGCTCGGCGAAGGCGCGGATTCGAAGGCCGCATCCTTCATCCAGATCAAGACCGACCGCGGGCTCCAGTTCTTCGGTGCCGGCATCGACACCAACATCGAGACCGCCTCGATCCGCGCCCTGCTCAGCGCCCTCAACCGCGCCACCAACCAGCCGACCTGACAAGTCCCGCGCATCCGTAGGGGCGCGATTGCAGCCTCCACTTCCGCATAACCCACGAGGCGGAGCCGATCACCGGCTCCGCCTCGTCGTTTTCAGCACACCGGCGACACCGCTCCGCCCATCCACTGTTTGGACAACTCCGCCGTTCCACATTCATTGCGCGCACCTATTCACGCCATGGACACCAAACACACCGCCTCGCAGCTCACCACCTCAGCCGGTGCCCCCATCGCCGACAACCAGAACTCCATCACCGCTGGCGCCCGCGGCCCCCTGCTCATGCAGGACTACCAACTCCTCGAGAAACTCGCCCACCAGAACCGCGAGCGCATCCCCGAGCGCACCGTCCACGCCAAGGGCTCCGGCGCCTACGGCACGCTCACCATCACCCACGACATCACCCGCTACTCCAAGGCCTCCGTCTTCGCCCAGATCGGCAAGAAGACCGACGTCCTCGCCCGCTTCTCCACCGTCGCCGGCGAACGCGGCGCCGCCGACGCCGAACGCGACGTCCGCGGTTTCGCCCTCAAGTTCTACACCGACGAGGGCAACTGGGACATGGTCGGCAACAACACCCCCGTCTTCTTCATCCGCGACCCGTACAAGTTCCCCGACTTCATCCACACCCAGAAACGCCACCCGCGCTCCAACCTCCGCAGCGCCACCGCCGCCTGGGACTTCTGGTCGCTCAGCCCCGAGAGCCTCCACCAAGTCACCATCCTCATGTCCGACCGCGGCCTGCCCACCGACTTCCGCCACATCAACGGCTACGGCAGCCACACCTACAGCTTCCTCAACGCCGCCGGCGAACGCTTCTGGGTGAAGTTCCACTTCAAGACCCTCCAGGGAATCAAGTTCTACACCGACGCCGAAGCCGCCGCCCTCGTCGCCAAGGACCGCGAGTCCTCCCAACGCGATCTCTTCGAATCCATCGAGCACGGCGTGTTTCCGAAGTGGCGCTTCTGCGTCCAGATCATGCCCGAGAAGGACGCCGAGACCTACCGCTGGAACCCCTTCGATCTCACCAAGGTCTGGCCGCACAAGGACTACCCGCTCATCGACGTCGGCATCCTTGAACTCAACCGCAATCCCGAGAACTACTTCGCCGAGATCGAGCAGGCCTGCTTCAGCCCCTCCAACATCGTCCCCGGCATCGGCTTCTCCCCCGACAAGATGCTCCAGGGCCGCATCGTCTCCTACGCCGACGCCCACCGCTACCGCGTCGGCACCCACTACGAGATGCTCCCCGTCAACCGCCCGAAGTCTCCTGTCCTCCACTACCACGCCGACGGCCCCATGCGCTTCGACGCCCCCAAGAACACCGACGCCTACTATGAGCCCAACAGCTTCGGCGGCCCCGCCCAGGACGCCCGCTTCGCCGAGCCACCCCTGCGCATCTCCGGCGACGCCGACCGCTACAACCACCGCGACGGCAACGACGACTTCACGCAGGCCGGCGACCTCTTCCGCCTCATGAAACCCGACGAGCAGCAACGCCTCTTCGCCAACATCGCCGCCTCCATGTCCGGCGTGCCCGAGGAGATCGTCCGCCGCCAGCTCGCGCACTTCTCGAAAGCCGATCCCCGCTACGGCGCCGGCGTCTCCGCCGCTCTGGGACTGACACTCTGAGGCCCAACATCCCCGCCGTGCCGCAAGCCGGTCGCCCCGGCTGCGCGGCGCGTTCGGGCGGCTCGCCTCATCGCCGCTTCGCAATCACCGGGCGCAGGGCACCGTCCACCGCGTACGCCCCCACGCATGTCCACCCACGAGCCATCCGCCACGTCCGAGCCTGCACTCACGCCTGCCGAGGAGCAGCGTTACGCCGAGCTCCAACAGATGGCTCTCGACTTCGCCCGCAACGGCGAGACGGACACCCTCGTCTCCATGCTCCGCGCCGGCCTCGCGCCCAACCTCGCCGACCACAAGGGCAACACCCTCCTCATGCTCGCCGCCTACCACGGCCAGCTCGCCACCGCGCAGGCACTCCTCGACTTCGGCGCCGAAGTGGATCGCCCCAACGACCACGGGCAGACACCCCTCGGCGGCGTCGCCTTCAAAGGCGACCTCGCGCTCGCCAAACTCCTTCTCTCCCACGGCGCCGACCTTGAGGCCGACAACGGCATGGGCATGCCCCCCCTGATGTTCGCCGCCATGTTCGGCCGCCACGAGATGGTCGAGCTGCTCCGCCGCCACGGCGCCTCGCTGCGCCGACGCAGCCATTTCGGACTCTCAGCCGCATTTCTCGTCCGCATCGCCAACATAGTCCTCCGACTTCGCACATTCCGGAGTGGCCGCAGTCGTTGACACTATCAGCCCCCGCAAAGCAAGCGGCCGCGGTTCACACCGCGGCCGCAGATATACTGGGGTGCCCGTACGGGCGAAGACTAGAAGCCCTGCAACGTCTCGGGCGCGATGACCTTGTCGATGTCGAGCAGCGTCTTGATCGCGCCCTTCACCTTGGCCATGCCCATCAGGTAAGCGGTGTCCACCTTCGCGCCGAACTCCGGAGTCTCCTCGATCTCCGTCTCGTTCAGGTTGATGACCTCCTCGACGGAATCGACGATCATGCCCAGCGTGATGTCGTGCCCGCCCGTAAGAATCCGGACGACCACAATGCAGGTGCGCTCGGTGGCCTCGGCAGCCTCGAGCCCGAATTTCAGCCGCAGATCGATGACAGGGAGCACGCGGCCACGAAGGTTGATCACGCCCTTCACATACGCCGGCATCTGCGGCACTGGGGTGATCTTCAGGAAGCGGATGATCTCGCGAACCTTCAACACATCGACTCCGTAGGATTCGTTGCTAAGCGAGAACGTCAGATACTTTCCGGTGCGGTTCTTGGCGCGAACGGCGGTGGCGGCAGTGGTGGTGTCGGCTTCCATAGTTAGTGAGGGTACGTGGTGACGCGAACGGACTTGTGCCATTCCTTAACGGTCCTCCAGCCACCTTCTTTAGGGCTAAAAACACCGCCCTCGAGTTCCTGGCAGCGCTCACCTCGTGAGCCGCCGCCTTCGCTCTCCGATCAACCGCAAACGGACAGCGTCCGTGCGGTTTTGAAGATGGTGCCGAGGAGGGGAGTCGAACCCCTACGCCCTTGCGGGCGCTAGACCCTGAATCTAGTGCGTCTGCCAATTCCGCCACCTCGGCGTCAGGGAGACGCGGACGCTGCACACCGGCCGTGCCACCGGCAAGCGCTTTTTCCACACAATTTCGTTTCTCGGGCCGGCAGGCCCTCGGCGGCCCCGGTTGGCGGCTCAGTCCGCCTTCCGACGCTCCGGCTTGGCGTGGATCCAGTAGCGGGAAACCACCAGGTAATTGTGCCGCAGGTCGTAGCCGAACTCCGTATCGTTGATCTGGAGATTCAGCGGCGCATCCTTGCCGGCCTTCTGGCTGAGCAGCGCCTGCATCGCCTCGAAGTCCCGGGTGACAAGCGACTTCGCAGCCTTGAACGCATCCTCGATGTTGAAGTTCTCGCCCCAGCAATGCGACTTCTGCGATGCCGTACCCTCCTCGCGTGTGGTCAGGGTGAACTGGAACAACGAGTAGGTCTCAGGCGTGAGTTCCGGGAGAACATTCATGTGGGGAGCAGCTCTTTCGCAGTGCGACAATGCGAGGAGAATCCCCCGGAATTGTCGAGGGAAAGATACCCATTCTTTGTGAATCATCTCTGCAACTCGGCTCGCACTTTACGGTCGATTGTTCAGTATATGGACGTGCATACAAGGCCCCTCGCCCTCGCCTTTCTGCTCCTGCTCATCACGGACTCGCTTCCCCTCGGCGCAGCCGAAGCGCCCAACGGCAAGGGGGAAACCACCGTCGACGACCAGGACGCCATCAGCCTGCGCGACATCTTCGATTTCCAACTTCCGAAGATCATCCGCCCCGAATCCCTGCGTTTCACCCTCAATCCCAGTTTCGGCGATCTCGTCCACAAAGACTACGTCCGCATCCGCACCGGAGCCCGCTACGCCTTCACCAAACACGTCGAAGCGAGCGCCGAGATCGTCACCTATCTCGACAACTTCGGCGGCAACGGCACCGGTGGTCCAGGGATCTCCGAGTACCGCCTAGGCACTAAGCTGGCGTGGCACACCTTCCTCCACCCCTATGTCGACACCGCTTTCGGCGTGACTGTCGCCATCCCCGCGCCCGGAGCCCCCGAACGGCTCACCATCGGCACGACCCGCTGCACCCCCTATCTCACATTCTCCCGCGATCTCAAAACGCTTCGCGGACTCGGCGCCTTCCTCAATGTCGGCTACGAGTTCTTCGATTCCGATCCCGAACCGGGCCGCATCGCCATCTACCGCCCGCAGCACGACAACGTCATTGTCACCCCGGGGGTCGTCCTGCATCGCACGCCTTGGCACTATACGCTGGCGACATCCCTGCGCACGACCGCGCTCGACGGCCCCTCCCACGAGTACGTCAGCATCATCCCCTCCGTAAGCTTCGAAGTCCCCGCTCACTGGACCCCCGGCATCCCCGGCCGTTTCGTCGTCGGCGCCGGCTACGAAGCGATCTTCTACGGAGGAGAAATCGAGCACCGCATCACCTCGCGCGTCCGCTGGGACTTCGACTGGCGCAAGGCCGCCCGCAATCTCGGGCAAAACGTCCTCGACACCATCCCCTGGCTCAACGGCGACCGTTCAAAGAAACCATAGGCACGCGATCCCCTCCCGCTGTCGCCCTCCTCGCGCCCCCCAGACCGCGCTGGTCGCCCAAGCCAAGCTCACTCGGGGCCGGTCGCCGTTCCGACCAGCGGCACAAATCGCACCGGGATCAGCCGCTCGTCGTGCACCGTCCCCCTTCGCTTCGTGAGGCGGTGCAACCATTGCACATGTCTATCGCCGACCGGAACGACGATCCGCCCACCTTCGCCGAGCTGCGCCACCCACGCCGCCTCGATCGCTTCCGGCGCCGCAGTCACAACAATCCCGTCGAAGGGCGCCCGCTCCGGCCACCCGAACCGCCCATCCCCCACCCAATACTCGACGTTGCCAACTCCCAATCCGCGCAGCGTCGCGCAGGCCTGCGCCGCCAGCTCCGGCACGATCTCCACCGTGCACACCACCGCCACTAGACTCGCCAGCACCGCCGTCTGGTACCCGCATCCCGTGCCGATCTCCAACACCCGATCCCCCTTCCTCGGCCCCAACAGCTGGGTCATCAACGCCACGATGTACGGCTGCGAGATCGTCTGCCCGTGCCCGATCGGCAGCGGTTCGTCGGCATAGGCGATGTCTTGCTCGTTTGCCGGCACGAAACGATGCCGTGGCACCCGACGCATCGCAGCGAGCACCTGACCATCGGTGATATCACGCTGCAACAATTGAGCCTCAACCATCGCCGCACGCTCAGCCGCGCGCTCCCCAGCGCCGCAACCAACCCCGCCGCCTGACTGTCTGTCGCTCATCGTGGTCTCCCCACGCAACACTACCGACCTTTCCCCGCAGGCCAACCACCCCGCACGCGTCACCAGTTCGGCCTCGCACTTTTCCCTTAGGTCCCAGCCGCATCGGCCGATTGGCACACCTGCCCGGACGAGCATCGCTCTGCCTATTGCACCGTCTCACCACAGCTCATCCGTCGGCTTATCCATGGCTGAAATCTCCTTCCCCGACATCGAGACCCTGACGAAGTTGCTCGAGAACGCGCTTCTCAAGGTCATGCAGACCACTGCGCACATGGGGGCGAAGTACATCAAGCGACACACAGCCGAGGATACAAACAGCTCGCCCTTCTACACCGCCGGATCGCGAGATCCCCTCATCGTCGGCTCCGTCGGTTTCACCGGTGAAGCCAACGGCATGGTCTACCTCTACATGGAGATCGACTTGGCCGCCCAGATCGCCGCCGGCATCACCGGCATGACTGCCGCCGAGATGCGCACCCCCGACAACAGCGACATCATCAAGGACGTTGTCGGCGAGATCACCAACATGACGGTAGGCACCTTCAAAAACGGGATCTGCGACCTGGGTTTCCAGTGCAAGGTCACGCTGCCCACCGTCCTGCGGGGCTCCCAGCTCCAGGTCGAGACCGTCTCCGGCGCCCAGCGCTGGACCTTCGACTTCGAGGTCATGGGCCGGCCCATCATCGCCGATCTCTTCATCCAGCAGGACAACGGCTGAAACGCCTTCCACTGCGGCACCATCCTCCGGCCGGAGCTTCCGCTCCGGCCTTTTTCGTCTCCAGGTACAGCGTAGCCTGCACCGACCTTCCGTGCCATCAGGCCGGCTTCGGGCCTGCTACGTCCCTGCGATCCCCGCAATCCCGGTGATTCCCCATGCCTGACTGGGGAAATCTCCGCACCCTTCCTGAGGAGAGGAACCGAACGCGTCAGCCGTATCCACGCAATATGGTAGGCACGTCAACGATCCTCCCGAGTGCTCCGAATCCCCACCGACGGCGCTCGCAACCCAGAGAAGAAATCACTGCCATGACCTCCGCATCCCTCGTCGGTAAACCCATCCGCGCCGCCCGTCTCAACTCAGCCCTGCTCACCTCGTACCTGGGCGAGATGCCCATCGCCCCGGCCGTCCTTCCCCGGCTGCAATCCCTCCTGCTCAACGACAGCTTCGAGGCCGGCGAGGTGCTCGAGCTCGTCCGCATCGACCCCGGCCTGGCCGCCCGTCTCATCCACGCCGCCGGCACCGCCGCCTGCGCCCGTGGCGAGCCCGTCCGCAGCCTCGACGAGGCGCTCTTCCGCCTCGGCGCCCACGAAGCCTATCGCCTCACCGCCACCATCGCGATGAGCCAGTTTCTAAATACAGCGCTCGAGGTCTACGGCGTCGATCCGCGCACGTTCTGGCGTGAGTCCGTCGCCTGCGCCCTGGCCATGGTCGACCTGGCCCCGGCCGCCAACCTCGACGACCGCGTCGCCTACACCGTAGGCCTCCTCCATTCCATCGGCATGGTCTTCATCGACCATCACCTCCGCGTCACCAACGGCCCGCTCACCCAGGTCCACAGCAACCGCACCTTGGCCGAACAGGAGACCGAGCTCACCGGCATGAGCCACGCCGAGGTCTCCGCCTTCATCCTTCGCAGCTGGAACGTCAGCGAAGAGGTGGTCGAGCCAATCGAGTTCCAGTTCAACCCCGGACGGGCCCCGCAACACCGCGCGATGGCCATGCTCCTCGGCGAGGCCAACGAGCTGGCCAAGGAGATCATCGCAACACTGCCCGACTCGCCTTCGGAATCCCGCCCCCCCTCCGGAAATCCGTGGGTCGACGAGATCGCCTCGCACATCCGCGAAATCGAGAATTGGTAGCCCCCGGGCGCCATCAGGCGCTTTCCACACAGCTTGCACAGTCGGTCTGGAAGGGTCCGACACCATGCAAGGGGGATCGTGGACGCGTCGGGTCTCCAGCCTAGCTGGCGACCCGACGCGTCCTTCATTTCTACCGGGTGCGGCCATCTTTTCCGTAACCGCACACCACCCAGGCCGTCTCGCCTCACTTCGCAGCCGGCGCGCACCGTGCCGCCGTGCGGCACTCCTTCCACATGGTAACACCCACTCTTGGCACGCACAGGACCCGTCACCCGCGTGCTCGTATCCTCCTCGCACTTGCCTGCTCCGTCGGCCTGCTCGCCGGCTGTGCCAGCCCCCGCCCGCCACGACAAGGCCCCTTCGAGCAGCCCCAGCCACCTCTGGCTTCGAAAACAGAATACTTCTCAGGCTCCATAGCAGCCGAGGCGAGAGTCACCAGTTTCCGCCAGGGCCTGCCACAGCAGGAGCACCAGTCCCGGCGCGGTGGGCACGACGACGGTCGCTCCGGCCCGCCCCCAGGCGGTGGTGGTGGCATGGGACCGCCCCCCGGAGGCGGAATGGGCATGGGCGGAGCACCGGGCGCCGGCGGACCGCCTCACGGCGGCGATGGCGAACGTGGCTCTTCGCACCCACATGGTGGAGGCGGCATTGGTTCGGTCCCGCGCCAGACACTGGCCATCACCTTCCGCAATCTAGGCGCGGAACCGGTCACCTTCACAATTACCGAGCTCAACAGCCTCATCGGCAACTTCGCCCCTCAGCCCGAGCGGATCACCCTTGCAGCCGGCGCATCTGAGTCGCTTCAGCCGGTCAGCGGCGATGTCGGCGGCATCCTCAACTGGCTCGATGTCACCCTCACGCTGCGCCACGCCGACACCGTCGAGACCAAGGTACTGCACCTCATCCCCACCGGCGAGCCCGCGGAGCTTCCTCCTCCACCGTCCGACACCAAGCGCCGCTGAGCGCCAATCTCTCCCGCACACCAGCCGACCGCGTGCTCCATTCGAGGGGCACGCGGTTTCTGTTTCATGCTTCGCCGCAACCACTCCATTCCTTGACGCCCGCCGCCCGCCGCAGTCCCATGCGCCCTTCACGTTGAAAACCGATCTCTTCGACTACGCGCTCCCTCCCGAGCTCATCGCGCAGACGCCCGCCGCCCGCCGCGACCAGTCCCGCCTGCTCGTCGTCGACCGCGCCCGCCACACCATCGCCCATCACGTCTTCGCCGAACTCCCCGATCTGATCGGCGGCCGCTACACTCTCTTCCGCAACAACGCCAACGTCATCCCCGCGCGCCTCTTCGCCCAACGCCCCACCGGCGGCCGCGTCGAGTGTTTCCTCCACCAGCCCGCCGGCGGTCCCAACGACTGGTGGTGCCTGCTCCGCCCGGGCCGCAAGCTCCCGCCCGGTGCCACGTTCGCCCGCGAGAGTTACTTCACCGCCACCGTCCTCGAAAAGCAGGAAGAGCACGGATACCGCGTCGCCTTCGTCACGCCCGGCCACGCGTCCATCGTCGAAGTCGCTCATGCCATCGGCGAAGTCCCGCTGCCGCCCTACATCGCCCGCGATCCAGCCACTGGTTCCGCCCTCGCGCCGCTCGACCGCGACCGCTACCGCACCGTCTACGCCGACCGCTCGAAATCCGTCGCCGTCGCCGCCCCCACCGCCGGCCTGCACTTCACCTCGGAAATCGACTCCCGCCTCGCCGCTGCCGGAGCACAATTCCTCGACGTCACCCTCCATGTCGGCCTTGGCACCTTCAAGCCCATCCAGACCGACGAGATCGAGGACCACCAGATCCACCGCGAGATCTACGAAGTCCCCGCCGCCACGCAGGCCGCACTCTTCGCGCAGCGCGGCCGCCGGCTCGCGGTCGGCACCACCAGCGTGCGCACCATCGAAGATTTTCTCCGCAAGCACGATGCACCCGGTGCCGCGACCGTCCTCGACGAAGCCGCGCTGTTCATCCATCCGCCCGCGCAGTTCCGCGGCATCGACGCGCTGATCACCAACTTCCACCAACCGCGCTCGACCCTGCTCTGCCTCGTCGCCGCATTTCTCGCCCCGGGCAGCACCGATGGCATCGCCTGGCTCCACGAGATCTACGGCGAAGCGATTGCCCGGCAGTACCGCTTCTTCAGTTACGGCGATGCCATGCTCATCCTCTGAGCGCCCGGTTCACCGTGCCGGTTTCGCCACAGCCTCGGGTTTCTGCTCGGTATTCGCCTGCAGGATGGCGCCTCCATCGACGTTCCAAAGCCGGCCGTCGGAAGTGACGACGTAGAACGGAATCTTCTCCTGCAGGGACAGGAACACATGCGTCTCCAACGGCGTCGCCGACACGATATGGTTCATGCCGATCGCCACCATTTTGCCTTCCGCGCTGGTCCCCTGCCGCCGGTCCATCGTCAGGCACGACCGCCACAGCCGGTCGATCTGGGTCACTGCCCCGCCGTCGGCCGAGACCGAGATGCGATAGTGTCCGCCGACCGGGATCTCGTCATCGGTCGACTTCGGACGCAGCAGGTAAACAAGGAATCCTGCACCGCTCGGATCGTCGAGCACCACGAAGTTGTAGCTGCCGCGGCACCGGCAGATCGGAAGCCCGGCCTCCTCGAATCCCTTTGTCGCGGTCTCAAACGCCCGGCGCAGCGCCTCCTGGTGTTCCGTCAACGCGCGTTTCTCCGGCACCGAGACGACCGGCTTGGATTGCGGCGGGAAGCGCACGTCGTACGCCGCCTCTTCGCCCCCGCCAGCCTTCCGCACAAAACGCAGCAATGGCTCTGCGCCGCTCGTGTCGACGACCCAGCCGCAGCACTTCTCCGCCACCATCTTCTCCTGCCCCACTTTCTCCATCACAGCGTCCGTCCCGTGCCAGGCATACTGGTCCTGGCGATAGATCTCGCGCCCCAGCCGGCTCAGCGTCTCCACATCGAACTCCCGGATCGCCGGCAACGGCTCCCTCGACTCCGTCTTCTGCGGCAACGGCGCCTCGGGCGCAGCAGTCGGTTCCGGCGCACTTGCCAACAGCACCTGCGCCGACACGGCGCACGACAGCAGGACGAAGAATCGATGGATCATCGCGAATGAACGGGGTTCGGGGTTGCACAGCGCCGGGTTTCGGTCGCCGTTTCCGATCATCCATGACAGTTTCCCCTCCCGCGTAAACCGGCGAATTCGACCGCCGGCGACAGAATCCGAGCAGTGTCACTCCGGCAGCGCCCGCACCTCGCACATCTGATCCGTCGCGAATAGCAGCCGCGCCAACGATTCTAGCTCGGCACGCGTGATCGAGGTGTAGATCTCTCGCTGCCGCCCCTGGCCCTCGAAGAATTGGGGTTGGCTCTGCGCACTGTCGAGGGCGAACACCCACCAGGCGTTGCTGGTCGCGTTCTCCTCCGCCTGCCGGACCAGCGGCAAGCGCGCGCGCTCCAGTTCATCGTCGGATATCCCGTTGCGCACCAGATCGTCCACGACGGCCTTTGCGGCCTCGGAGACACGGTCGATCTGCCGCGGCGCAGTCTCGATGCGGCAACGCAGGAACAACAGCGCCGGCGCGAGCGCCCGCTCCGCCATCAGCCCGACCACGGGCGTGTACGCCTTGCCCATCTCCTGGCGCAGTCTCACGCGGATCCTGTCCTCGAGTACTCCACCAAGCAGGCTCATCCGGCAATCGTCGTCGGGCCCCACCACATCGTACAACCGCCACGCCAGCGCGACGCTGCCCACCTCGCGCTTGCCCTGGAATCGCACGTCCAGCCGTTGCGGCGTGGCGCCAGGCACGAAGAGCCGGCGGTCAGCCAACGGATCCACCGTCGACCGCAGAGGCAGCGCGCCGAAGGTGCGGGACACCTCCGCCACAACCTCGTCCAAGCCGATGTCGCCGACCACCGTGATCTCGAGCGGCGAGCCAAGCCGCTGGGGATCGATCCAGCGCCACATGTCCATGTAGGTCAGTTTCGCCGTATCCGGTCTCCTGGGCCTCGTAAGCGCGTGGTGTCCGCCGAAAAGGTACTCGCGCAGCCGGTCCTCGGCCACGCCGGGTGAGGTCCGGTCGAAGCGAGTGAGCTGTTCCTCGACAAAGGTCCGCGTACGCGCCTCTCCCGCTCTGGCATCTCCGGGCGACACCAGCCGCGCCGCGAACAGCCGGAGCGCCGTCGTGAAGCTGCCCGTCGGACAGTTGGCCGAAAGGCCGAACCGGTCGGCGCCGAAGCCGAAGCTGGAAGTTATCCCCGTCCGCGTCAGCAGCTCGCGTTCCTGCGCACCGCCGAGGTTCGCGGCGTTCCCATAGCACAGGGCGGCTATCCCGAACACGAGACCCTCGCGCCCGGGCTCGGTGCCCAGCAGTCCGTACCCGAAGCCGATCCGCAGCCGCACGCGACCCTGCTCAAACGGTGTCGCCTTGAAGTTGAGCTTCACTCCGTTGTCGAACTGCACCAGCCAGCAGTCTTTCGCCGCGTCGTACTCCTGCCCGGCCACCGCACCGGGCGTGCCGAACGATTCCGGCAACAGCCCCTCCGCTGTCGCGATGGGAGTGTAGGTGGCCAGTGGAGCCTTTCGCGTCGCCTTCATCCCGCGGCGAACGCGCTGGACCGAGTCGCCCCACTCGGGCACCGGCCCGGTAACCGCAAGTCGTCTGGATACCGGCCACAGTCTCTCGGCCGCTGCGCGACACTCCGGCTCTGTCAGGCGGTCAAGCGACGCCTCAAGCCACGCGCTCTCGGCCGTCGCCGAGGGGAACACCACGTCGGTCCCCACCGCATGCGCCAACGCGATGGCCACCTCCAGCCCCGGGCGGTTCGGCGCATCGCGCTCGGCCCAGCGCTGCTTGCGCCGCAGAATCTCGACCGCAGCCTCCAGCTCCTCGCTGGAGAAACCATGCTGGATCGCGCGACGGATCTCCTTGTCCAGCGACACCGCCGCTGCATCCCAATCCGCGGGGGATGTCCGCAACCGCAGCACCGGAATAGTCCACCCTGCAACCTCATGGCTGCAAAACGCCTCGATCTCGGCGGGCACGCTCAGGGCGTTGCCGAGCCGGCGCTCCAGCAGCAGCATCGCCACCGTCTCCGCCAGCTCGCTGCGGCGCCGCTCGGGGCTGTCGGCGGTTTGTCGCTGAATCGCGGAGACCAACGACACGATCGCCTCGCTGGCGGCCGGCTCGCGTTGGACGACTGGGACAATCTCCTCCGATTGCCGCGGTGCCGGCACTGCAGGCTCCGCGGGCTCCGGCTGGAGTCCTGCTTGCATCCCGGAGAAGGCCCGCGCCACCTGTACCGTTGCCGTCGCCGGGTCCACATCGCCGGCGACAGCCAGCACCATGCGATCCGGCCGATACCACTGCGTGTAGAACGCCTTCAGCCGCTCCGGCGTGGCCCGACCGACCGAGCGAGCCGAGCCGATCGTCGTCCGGGACAGATCGGTGTCGGGAAATATCGCATCCAGCTCGGAGTCGCTTGTCGCATGGGCTCCTGGCGCGAGGTATTCCAGCTCGCGGCCCCACCAATAGGCGATCCGCCCGGCGCGGACTCGCATCTCCGAAAGTATCACGCCCCGTTCGCGCTCCACGGCACGGGGCTCGAAGCTCACGCCATCGGCGAAGTTGCGGAGCACGAGCAACGCCGTCGCCAGGGCTTCGGGATCGTCCGCCGGCAGGTTTCGAATCTCGTACTGGGTGTAGCTGCGCCCGGTCGCGCCGTTGATCCCCGAACCAAAACCCAGTCCGTAGCGCTGCAACGTCCGGATCGCGTTGTCGCCCGGGAAGTCGCGAGTGCCGGCAAAGGCCATGTGCTCCACGAAATGCGCGCTGCCGGATTCACTCTCGCGTTCGTAGCAGCTACCCACCCCCACGCGCAGGCACAGCGACACCCGCCCGCGCGGGTTGCCCTGCCGGCGAACGGCGTAGCGCAACCCGTTCTCCAAACGCCCCAATTTCACCTGCGGATCGGGGACGATGCCGTCGCCAACAACCACTGCCACAGCCGCGACGGCGGGAGTACCGAGTGTCGCCGCCGGCGACGCGCAAAGGCCGGGCGCAGCGCACGGCGACGCGGCGGCCAGAAGCAGCAAAAGTATGGGGGAAGCGCGCATCGATGAGTCGCGGGCACTAGCAATACCCCGAGAAGAACCGAGATCCTTCGCATTTTCAATCGGCGCAACGCCGCTGTTCCGAAGTTCCTCGAATCCACGCATCATATTCGGCTTGGGCGTGGCCGGATCCCGCCACGCCCACCACATGGCCGAACCGTTACTGCTGAGCCGGCGTGGCGGCGGATCCCGGCCCGATCGACCAAAGCCCTGCCCCGTGGCGGCGCGTTTGCGCGTCCCATTTCCATCTGTTCCGCGCCGGAGGCCCAGCCGCGCACTCACCGCCGCCCTACTCCTCGTAGGGCGTGTACTCCGGTACGAGCCGCTTCATCGCAGCCTTGATCTGGGCGGCATCTCCGGTCTCAGCCACTTCCCGCAGCCCCGCAAGCCAGCCGTCCTGCTGATCGCCAGCAGCTGCCTTCAGGCGATAGACGCGGGGATGCGCGGTGGGCTCGTGATTCTCCTCCGAGTGGCGGAGTTCCTCGTAGAGTTTCTCGCCGGGCCGCAGCCCGGTGATGCGGATCTCGATGTCGATGTCCGGCTTGAAGCCGCTCAGCTCCACCATCTGCCGGGCCATGTCGATAATTTTGACCGGCTTCCCCATATCCAGGATGAAGATCTCGCCGCCGGTGCCCAGCGTGGCCGTCTGGAGCACCAGACCGACCGCCTCGGGGATCGTCATGAAGTAGCGCGTCATCCCGGGATGGGTCACCGTGACCGGACCGCCTTTGGCGATCTGCCGGCGGAATGTCGGGATCACGCTGCCGCTCGAACCGAGGACGTTGCCGAATCGCACCGCAAGAAAGCGCGTCTTATTCCCCGGCGTGTGCTGCCGAGCCTGCAGCGCCTTTTCCGCAAGGCGTTTGCTGCACCCCATCACGCTGGTGGGGTTGATCGCCTTGTCGGTGGAGATGAGCACGAAGCGTTCTACCCCGTGCTCGCTGGCGAGGCGCGCAAGCTGCGCCGTGCCCACGGTGTTGTTCTTGATCGCCTCGCAGGGCTGCCGCTCCATCAGCGGCACGTGCTTGTGCGCCGCCGCGTGGAACACGATCTCCGGTTTCTGCGCGGCGAAGATCGCCTCCATGGAATGCAGGTCGGTGATATCCGCGATGAGAGGCAGGATGCTCTTGCCATCCGGCGTCGCCAACAGCTCGTTCTCGATCTCGAAGAGCGCAATCTCCGTCTGGTCGACCATGACCAGTCGCCGCGGTCTCTTGTCCAAGATCTGCCGGCACAACTCGCTGCCGATGCTGCCGCCAGCGCCGGTCACAAGCACGACGCGATCGTGGATCAGACTGTCGATCCGCTCGGAGTCCAACTCCACCGGGTCGCGCCCGAGCAGATCCTCGATCGAGACAGGGCGAATGCGGTCGACCTTCACCTGACCCGAAGCCAACTGCACCGCAGAGGGCACGATCTGCGTCGGTACTCCGATGCGCCGCCCCAGCTCGACAATCTCGCCGATGAGCTTCGGCCCGGCCGTCGGGATCGCCACCACCAGCTCGTGCAGCTGCACCTCCGGCGCGATCTCCAACAGCTTCGCCATCGGTCCGTACACAGGGAGTCCGTGGATGCTGCGTCCGATCTTCGAAGGATCGTCGTCGATGAATAGCACCGGGCTCAGCCCGCCGCCGCGGCGCGAGAGCAACTCCTTGGCGAAGGCCTCGCCCACATCGCCGGCACCCACAATCGCGATCCGCCGCTCGTCCAACCCCGGACGCACCTGACCGGATGTCACACGAGTCCGCACCACGCGGAGGAACAACCGGAAGGCCGAGAGCAGCGAGACGCTCAGCACAAAATCGATCAGTATCACGCCGCGTGGCGGCGATGCCCCCTGTGAGGCGATGCACCACAGCCCCATCATCATCACCGAGGCCGCGCTCATCGCCAGCACCACTCCGCTGAAATCCGCCAATCCGAAGTAGCTCAGCATCGAGCGGAACTGCCCGAACGAGTGCAACAGAAGCAGTTTGCAGATGACGACGATCGCCAGCAACTGGAGCCGCTGCGCGGCAAAGCTGTCCGGCACCACGAAGTCCCAGCGCAACTCGTACGCGAGCCAGAAGGCGGTAGACAGTTCCACCGCGTAGGCGCACAGCAATGCAAGGAACCGCAACGGGCTACGCCGCCCGATCACATTGTCGATCCAGGAGAGGACCGAGCGCAGCATCCGGTCGAAGCGAGACTGCACGAGGGCAGCCACGGCGGTTCGGCCGGTGTTGGGAATGGGCATTACCATTGTGGGAGAGGGAGACCGCCCGACAGCACCCGGTCTGCTGCCGACCGAACGTCTGGAGCATGGACCGAGTGGCCCGTCGCGAGCCTAGCGCGTGTATGGACCCGCCTCGGGGCGAACACAACACCCGGCCAGCCGAAAATACCGTAACTTCCGTTATGCCCGCTCATGTCGCTCAACGCCCGGCGTCCGGCGCGCCCTCCGCCAGCCCGAGCCCGGCCACGCCGCGCAGCACCTCCGCGAAACCCGGGTCGTTCCAGAATGTCTCGAACGGCACGTTCGCCGTGATGCGGATATAGTGCTGCTCAAGGCTGCCCCGCAGCGCCTGCTGCACCGCATCCCGCCACCAATACAGAGGATGGGGCACGGCGTTGAACCGCGAGCCCTGCTCCAGCACCCGTCCTTCGACCAGATGCCAGTAGCGCACATACGTCGTCCCCTGCCCGTTCGGCGGCTGGAAACTCCGCCACTCCGCCGGCTGCCACACCCGCCCCTCGAACGATACTTTCTCCCGGAAACGCATGTCCTGGCAGGTCCATCCGTTCTCCGTCCAGCAGCGGTCCGGCGTGTGCGAGGCGACCAGACGCGTGGGCATCTTCCCGGCCCCCCAGTACGCCACGTAAACGCCCACAACCACGCCACCCTTCGAGTACTCGCGATAGACGACCTCGTCGTAGTTGAGCGTCTTGACCACCGCGCTGCGCAGCGACTCGTTTTCGCCCAACGGCGCGTTCCTGACCCGCCAGCCGCGGATGCTCGTCGGCACATGGGCCGCCACATGCAGGCCGCGCGGCAGCGGCGTCTCGCGAAATACGGCGATGCACTGCAACCCACCGGCCACCACCAGCACCGCCACGGGCACCAGCAACCACCAGCGCAACCACCAACGTCGTTTCCGGTCAGCCATGAGAAACCTCCGTCCTGCCCGGCGCCTCGAGAATCCGCGCCGGCGAACCGTACACCGTGGCACCGGCGGGCACGTCACGCATCACCACCGCCCCGGCACCCACGATCGCCCCATCCCCCACCCGCACCCCCGGCAGCAACGAGGCGTGGCTGCCAACCAGCACGCCCGCGCCGAGCTTCACACCACCGGTGATGTCCACATGGCAGTGCAACTGGCTCCAGTCGCCCACCACGGCATCGTGAGCCACGGTCGAGTTGAGGTTCACCGAGACGAAATCGCCCAGCCGAGCGTTCGCTGTCACGATGCTGCCCGGGCAGAGGATCACGCCCAGCCCCACCGTCGCCGCGCCGGAGAGCACCGCCGTGCGATGCACCACGCGCACAAACTCCCCGCCGCGCCCACGGATGGCCTCCACGCACCGCCGCTTCGCCGCCACGTTGCCCATCGCGCACACGAAGGCCTCGCCGTCCGTCGGCCGGTAGTCGGCCACCGATCCAAGCAGCGGCACGCCGGTGTCGAACGCATCGAGCGCCCGCGGATTGTCGTCGAGAAAACCCTTCACGAGCCAGTCGCGGCCGTGCGCATCGCACTGTCGCGCCCAGTCGAGAACCTCGCGGCCGAAGCCGCCGGCACCGATGATGACCAGTTGTTTCATGGGGCGGAAACGCTGCGGCTCTTCTTCATGTTGCGGGTGGCCGCGACCGCGGCGACGAGCCGCACGCTCGCCGGAAGCTTGTGCCGGGGCAGCCGCTCGCGCGCGAAATCCTGCAGCAGCCGTTTCACCGCCACGGCATCCCGCTCCTCGCCGCGCCAGACCACCTCGGCCGAGACCACCTGGCCCAGCAGCGCGTTGCGTTCGGCGCACACGCGGCAATCGGCCACCAACGGATGCTCCTGCAATACGCCCTCGACCTCCGCCGGCAGCACCTTCTCGCCGCCCACGTTGATCAGTTCCTCACGCCGGCCCAGCACGCGCACGGAACCGTCGGGCAGCCGCTCCGCCAGGTCGCCCGTGCGGAACCAGCCGTCCCGCCCCAACCCGCCGGCCTCGCCGGCGAGGTATCCGAGCGCCTGCGCCGGACTGCGCACCCACAGCTCGTCGTCCACGATCTTCCACTGGAAACCGGCCGCATCGTCGCCGAGCGACAACCCGGCGCCGCGCTCGGTCACGGGCAGCGCCCCCGTCTCGCTAGTGCCAAAACGCTGTGTGAACTCGACCTTCGGCAAGGCCGCGCGCAACCGCGCCAGCAATCCCGCCGACATCGGTTCCGCCCCGTACGGCACCAGGCGAAGCGACCCCAGCGCATGCGTGCGGTGCACCTCCGCCGCAAGCAACAGGCCGAGGAAACTCGGAGTCGCCGGCAGCACCTCGACCCCGTGGCGCTCGACCGCCGCGGCTACGCTCTCTGGAGACAGCTCGGCGGGCGGCGCCACCAGCACATGCCCGCTGCCCAATGCGCGCCAGACCATATCGAGACCACCGATGTGGTCGAAACGCATCAACGGCATGATCCGCCGCGTGACGCTCTGCCTGACGGGCACCGTTGCGAGCAACGCCTGCAAATCGTGCAACACCAGCTTCGGCTCCCCCGTAGTCCCGCCCGTCGCGAGAATCAGCCCCGGCCTGCCCGCCGCGCGCAGCGGCGCGAGCAGGCGCTCGGCCTCCGGCGAAGGAGCCGCAGCGCCCAGGGGCGTCACCCCCACGGTGCCAGCGCGCCAGCGCGGCGCGGCATGGTGTGCCCAGTTACCAAGTTCGCTCTCCCGCTCGGCCCGCAGCGGCGCGACCACGGCGCCGGCGAGCGCCGCGCCGAACAGCCAAGCCATCGCATCGAATGTCGCCTCGCCGGGTGTGAGCACGATGTCGCCCGCACACACTCCGGCAGCCTCGCACGCGGCACGCGCCGTACGGATCGCGGTCCCGAGCTCCAGCCATGTCCGCCCGCCACCGGCGTCGACCCAGAGCTCCCGCACGGCGCGACGCTCGGTCAACTGGAGCAATAGCTGAGGGCTGAGGACTTCGGATTCGGGCATGGGAGTCGTCACCGCGTTCAGCCGTTCACGCCGCCGAGGTAGAGCACCTGGCCCGTCACGAACCCGCTGCGCGGAGAAAGGAAAAAGTCCACGACGTTGGCCACGTCCGCCACCTCGCCCAGGCGGTGGATCGCCTGGCGCGCGAGCAACGCCTTGAGCTTCGTATCCGGCACATTCCGGATCAGATCGGTGGGTACAGGCGTGGGGCCTACAGCGTTCACGGTCACCCCGGTCCCGCCCAGCTCGCGGGCCAGCACCTGGGTGAACGACTCCACCGCTGCCTTGCTCGCCGCATAAAGCGCCTCGCCCTCGAGCCGCAGCGGCGTGGCCACAGTCGTGAAGTTCACGATCCGGCCCACCTTGCGGCGGACCATCGCTTTGCCCGCCTCGCGGCAGAAGAGAAAGGTTCCCTGGAAATTCGTCGCCAGGATGCGCTGCGCCGTCGCGGCTGGAGTCAGCAGGGCGTGGTTCATCGCGGCGATGCCCGCGTTGTTGACGAGCGCGTCGATCCGGCCGTGGCGGCGCACGACCTCGCGCACCATCGCCACCACGGAGGCCTCGTCGGACACCTCCAACTCCCAGTGCGCGTAGCGCCGGTGCCGGAGCGTGGCCGGACCGCGGCTGCAACCGCACACCGTGTCACCATTCTTCAGGAAATGCTCGGCCAGCCCGCGGCCGATGCCGCGGCTCGTGCCGGTGATGAGGATGACGCGAGAGAGTTTCTTCATGCTTGGGGGCTCCGTTTGCTCGTGTCCGGTCGCGCAGCTCACCGTTTCTCCTCGCCCAGCAGCTCGACCACATACGCCGCGAGCGAGTCGACATCGCGGAACGGCGAACGGGTCCGGCTCATCGTACGCTCGCTGGCGAGCACCAGCTCGCGTCCGAATTCCGCCGCCAGCCGGTATTCCAGATCGGAGAGGAAGTTCACCAGCCCTAGGCTGTCGAGATCCGCGCCCGGGCCGAAAATCACGGGATTGGCCCCGGCACGATCGCGCTCCGGCAGCGTGGCCAGAATCAGGCGACGCACGGACTCGGCGGTTGTGAGAGTGGGCTTGGACATCGCCTGTTCAGGTTTCCCTCCGAGGCGGGGTGTGTCGAGGGAGGAGTTACCGCTGCCCCTTCGGCCGCAGCCGGGGCATTGTCGCCTCGCCGGGCGCCGAGATGCCTTCGCGCGAGAAGACCAGCGCCACCGTCCGCCACAGGATCCGCAGGTCCAGTAGGAATGTGCGGTGTTGCGCGTACCAGGCGTCGAGCGCGAGCCGCTCGTCCCAAGTGGTCGCATTTCTCCCGTGGATCTGCGCCCAGCCTGTCAATCCGGGACGGACGTCGTGCCGCCTCGCCTCCTCGGGCGTGTAGTAGTCGAGATACTCCACCAGCAACGGCCGAGGCCCCACCAGGCTCATCTCGCCGCAGAGCACGTTCCAGAGTTCCGGCAACTCGTCCATGCTCGACGCGCGCAGCCGCCTCCCGAAATCCGTGAGCCGCTCCGCATCCGGCAGCGGTTTGCCGTCGCGCCCCGTGGCGTCGCGCATCGAGCGAAACTTCACGACCGTGAAGATCCGCCCACCCAGCCCGGGCCGCCGCTGGCGGAAGATGACCGGCGAACCAAGCTTCACTCGCACCGCCACGGCGAGCCCTAGCAGCAACGGCGAGAGCAGCAGCAGCAGCGCAAACGCGCCCAAGAAGTCGAACAGTCGCTTGGCCATCGGTCGCTATGTCTATGGCGTGGCAGTGTGGAAAGGAAGCCGGCTCTGCTACTCCACCACCTGCAAAGTCGCCCTCATCGCCTCGAGCCAGTCGCCGCCGAACTGTCGCTCCGCCGTCACACCGAACACGACGTACTTGGCGGTCGCGGGTGCGACATCCGCCAGCACCAGCGTCCGCCAATCGGATTCGCCCTTCGGCAACATCACGGCCCGATACTCGCCCACCAGGTTCCCCGCCGCATCGATGAACTCCAGCATGAGCGCCGCGTCGCCGCCCGGGCTGCTCCGGCCTCGCATCTGGATCTCGGCTACATGCAACCGGCCCGGCCGGGCATGCAGCGCCTGGGTAACCCGGGTGTCCCATGCGCCCTCGATGCGCAACGCGCGAGCGCCTGGCGCCGCCGCCGTGACCAGCGCGACGCGCCCCAGCTCCGTCGGCACCGCGCGCATATTCCAGTCGCACGGAAGCGCCCCGGAGAGCGGATGGAGAAACCGAGGTTCGAGCCCCCTGGGCGCGACCTGCGAGAACGTCCCGTTAACGGCCAGGTCGCCCGCTGGGGAGAGCCGGGCACCACCGAGCGCTGCCGCCAGCGCCGCCCAATGGGCTGGAGCCTCCATCCCTGCCGCCGGCAGGGCCGACAACGCTTCGGCGGGCGCCGCGCGCTCGCGGCGGCCGAGCTCCACGAGCAGCCCCGAGACCGGATCGTTGCGCAGTAAGAAGCCGATATTGCCGGAAGCCAGCGCCGGCACCTCGCCGGAAGTGGCCTCTCGCACAGCATCCACGAGCCGCTCACGCGCCCGCTGCCAGGCGACCAGTCGGCGCCCGAGCTCCACGGCGGATAGTTCACGGGTCTCCGGGGCCGTCAGCTCGCGGCGCAGGTGGTCGAAGGCGACAGCCGCTTCCGTCACCGCAAAGGCACGGCAGGTAAGCTCTACCCGAGCTGAATAGAGAGCACCGGAAGCCGCCCCTTCCGGCACCCTAGCCTTCTCCTCCGCCTCGGTCAAAAGCGCTCGCAGCTCGGTGCACAGCTCCGGCGAATAGATGAGCACCTGGTCCTGCTGCTGGTAGAACTTGATCCACCACGGCGGACCCGACTGCGCCATCCACGCCTGTTCGCAGCGGTCGAAGAACCGCCGCATCGCGGGCGCCGCCGGCCCATACCAGCCGTCAAAGAAATCGTTCTTCAGCGCATCGAGCGGTCGCTCCGGGTCCCAGAGCAACTGGGCCAGCATCCAGACTTTGAAGGCATCGAAGCCGGCGTGCGGGCCAGTGTCGGCAATGTAGCCGCGGGCCCCGCGCCGCCAGCCTTCCCTCACCGCCTCGGCCAGCATCGCATGCGGCACTCGCGGGACCACGAACGCGCTGCCGTACCCGTACTCCCACAGCCCGAAGGCACGCACGCCCGAGCCGCTCCAGCGCGACATCAACGCATAGTCCGCGGCCCGGTACTCCGGATCGTAGAACTGCGTGCGGTCGGTCGTCACATACGGCACAACTCGCGCATCGACGGGAAACGGCGGCACCGCCTCGCACCAGAAGTACGCAAGGCAGCCGAGGTACTCGCCCCTGCGCTCCGGCCGGAGCCTGCCAAGTTCGGCCGCCGCACGATTGATGAACGTGAAAACCAGCGGCGAGTAATCCGGCATCCCCCGGAAGTACCGCAACGGCTCGACCACGGCCCGAGTCCCCTCCCCCTGATCGAAACGCACGCTGTCATTCATCCCGAGCGAGAAGCTCGCCCGCCCAGGCTCCCGCGCAAAGGCCTCGGTCGCCCGCGCAGCAGCATACTCCGCCACAGCGTCGCGTGATAGGTCCGGTTGCCAGCGGTACTCGCCGTTGCCCAGCGGTCGCCGGCGCTCCCCGCGCACCGAGCCGAACCACTCCGGATGCGCATCGTACACATCCGGCGTGAACACGTTCACGAGGTTGTGGCTGTACTCCAGCCGCTGCCGCAACCCGTTGCGCCGCGCCCAAGCCTGACCTGCGGCATCATAGAGTCCGGTAATCTCGCGCGACACATAGGCCGGCTCGCGCACCACCGAGAGATCCGGCAACACCCACGACGCCCGCCGCGGAATCACCTCGCCCAGCGGCCCGGGCGCATACCAGCGCACACCGCCATACCGCTGCAACAGCCACGCTACGGCGTACGGCGTCGCCTCGGGCGTCGCTCCCTCGACATAGATCCGTGAGCCCACAGATTGGATTCGGAACCCGTCCGGACCCACCTCGCCAGCCGCAGGAGCCAGCAGGTCGCCGGCCCGCTTCAACGCCGGCAGTGCGCACAACGCCGCCCGCGTCCGCCCGACATAAAACCCGGGGGCTGCGGCCGCACCGGCGGCCGACTCGTCGAGCACCGGCCATACGCGGCCCGACATCGCACCGAGCACACGCGCCAGCTCCTTAGCGGCCGCACGCTCGTCCGCCGCGGCATCCGCCGCGACATAGACCGGCAAGCCAAGCGTCTCGCCCGCATAGACGGAGACCTCCGCGCACAAAGGCGCACAGGCCGCCGCACCCACGCAGAGCCCCGCTGCAAAACCGCGAAAGACCGACAGCATCCGTCGTGACCAGTTGACCTGTGTTTGCACTTCGCGTCGAGACTGGGAACCGGGAGTCAGCGCAGCCCAGCCTCCGTTACCTTGCGGCGTTCGCCGCGTTCCCGGTGGCGCTCCGCGCCTTCGAGATCGTGCGCCTCACGATATCGATCACGCGGTCCTGATCGATATCGGACATAGCGGATCCCGACGGGAGGCACAACCCCTGTTCGAAGAGGCGCTCGCAGATGGCGCCGCCAAAGGTCTCGCACCCCATTTTCCGGAACACCGGCTGCAGGTGCAGCGGTTTCCAGAGCGGGCGCGCCTCGATGTTCGCCGCATCCAGCACCAGCCGGATGGCCTCGCGGTCGACTCCGGCCCACTCCGCATCGACAGTCATGCAGGTCAGCCAATGCGTGGCGCGGCCCCAAGTCGGCTCCTTGCGGAAACCGATTCCCGGCAGCTCGCCAAGCGCCGCGCGGTAGCGGTCGTGGATGCGGCGCCGCGTAGCCACGCGGTCCTCGAGCACGCGCAACTGGCCGCGGCCGATGCCGGCAAGCACGTTGCTCAGGCGGTAGTTGTAGCCGATCGTCGAATGCTCGTAGTGCGGCGCCGGGTCGCGGGCCTGGGTGGCGAGGTTGTGCGCGAAGTCGACCAGCGCCTTGTCGTCGGAGACCAGCATGCCGCCGCCGGAGGTGGTGATGATCTTGTTCCCGTTGAAGGAGAACGCGCCGATCACGCCCATCGATCCGGCCGCGCGCCCCTCGTACGTGGCGCCCACGGCCTCAGCGGCATCCTCGATCACCGGCACACCGTGCCGGGCGCAAACGGCGAGGATCGGCCCCATGTTGGCCGCCTGCCCGTAGATATGGGCAACGATCACGGCGCGCGGCAGTTTTCCCTTCCGCGCACGATCCTCCAGCGCCGCCGCAAGCAGATCGGGATCCATGTTCCAGGACTCCGACTCACTGTCGATGAACACCGGGCGCCCCCCCTCGTACACGATCGGGTTGGCCGTGGCGATGAACGTGAACGACGAGACGAAGACCTCGTCGCCTGCGCGCATGCCGATCGCCCGCAGGGACAGATGCAGCGCCGCCGTGCCCGACGCCACCGCCACCGCATGTTTCACCCCCACCTTCGCGGCGAACTCCTCCTCGAAGGCCTTCAGATTCGGTCCTGCCGGCGCGATCCAGTTGTTCTCGAACGCCTCCGTCACGAACTTGAACTCGTCCGACCCCAGATGCGGCGGCGAAAGGAAGAGCCGCGGACGGATGGTCTGCTCCGGATTGTGCGGCAACCCCGCCGCCGCCACCCCGGCCTTCACCCGCCGCTCGGCGATCTTCGTCACCCGATGCACCGCCACCAGCGAAGCCGCGGCGAAGAGGAGCACACTCCCGCGCACGATCGTGCCGCCCTGCACATAGGCCAGCGCCGCCAGAGCCGATCCGGCCGACCACCACAGGTAGAGCTGCGAGACCCGAGCATGGGTCCAGCCGCTGATCGTGAGCCGTTGGTAGAGATGGCTGCGATGCGCCTTCAGGACATTCTCCCCATGCCGCAGCCGCCGCAGGAAAGTGAACATCCCGTCGCCGATGAACGGCCAGACGACCAGCCCGGCAAAGACCGGCAGCGAACCGCTCAACGCAGCTCCAACATGCGGATGCAGCTCGGCATGCTGCCGGAGAAACACCAAAGGCATCACCGCAAAGGAGAAGCCGAGAAACGCACTGCCGACATCGCCCATGAAGATCCGTGCAGGCGACCAGTTGTGGGCGAGAAAACCCGCGCACCCTGCCGCGTAGGCCACCCCCGACACCGTCACCAAGGGCACGCCCGTCTGAACGCCGAGCACCGCCCACGCGGCACCGGCGACAACGCCCTGGGCACCGGCGATGCCGTCGATGCCGTCCATGAAGTTGTACACGTTGGTCAGGCCCACGATCCACACCACGGTCAGGACCGCGCTCAGCCACGCCGGCACCGCAACCACGGCGATCCCGGGCAGCAGCACCGAGGGAAATCCACCGAGGCTCCATGCCGCCGCCACAGCCACGCCAAGATGCATGACCAGCCGCAGAACCGAGGGCAGCGAGCGCAGGTCGTCCGAGAAGCTCACGCCGGCGACGATCAGGGCCAGCCCCACATGCCACCCTTCGATCGCCCCCGACTCCGGCCCGGCCACTCCCGTCACCACCGCGACCAGCAGGGCACCCGCCACAGTCACGACAAACCCCAGCCCGCCCCCGCGAGGCGTGAGCCGGGTATGCGAGCTGCGCGAATTCGGCCGGTCCATCAGGCCAAGCGCAGGCGCAAGCCGGATGACGACAGCGACCAGCAGCCACGTCACAAGTGCCACGGCAAACGCGCCGAGACCGAGGAGAAGCGGATCAGAGGACATGGGGAAAGTGGAAGCGAGGAGGTTTTACGTGCCGCAAAACCTGAGGACGCGAGTACCTCGCGTCCATGAGTGTTTTGAACTGTAGCCGACTTCGCTGAAGCCGGGGTTGGCCATGGCGCAGGCCTCCGTGCCTGCGACTCGAAACGCGACCCCCAAACCTTGGAACGTTCACGCTAACGAAGCAGTTGGACACACAAGTGCACAGGGAGATCGGTGAAATCGCGGAGGCCAGAGGCCCTACCAATTGGGTGAGCCGGGCGGACCGGAGACGAAGCCTCAGCTGGGATCACATCTTCAGCACAACGGACGACGGTTCCAATACTCCGGGCACCGTCGAACATGCGCCACGGCCAAGACCCATACGACGCCAGCCCATTCGATATAGGCGATGTAGTACGGAAACACCCGGCAGTTGACACGCCGATAGCCCTTCGGGCGCAACGGCGGTACATCGTGGTCATCACCAATCCAGCGCAACACGCTTTATACTTCCGCGCGAAATCGTTCCCCTAAGCCTGCCGCAAGATCGTCGTAGTGCCGACCAGCCTCGTCGATCTCCCGCTCCGCTTCGGCAAGGATCTTGACTCTCATTGAGTGCCCCGCTCAAGCCGGCCGATGACGGCCTCGAGATCGGAGGCGTGGGCGCTGCCGTCTTTGACGGATTCCATCCGTGCAACAATCACCTCGTCCCATGCAGCTTCGCTATCCGCCGCGCTCTCGTGATCCTGCTCATCCGAGAGATCGAGAAGTATCCGTGCCAAGGTCAGACGCTTTTCAGCGGGCAATTCCAAGGCGTCTTTGGCAAATTCGGCGAGTGCTTTCATGGGACTCTGGCTAAGCTCAAAGCTGCGAAGCAGACTGGAAACGTCAACGCAACAGCCTGCGACATTAGTCCTTGTCTACGACGCTTCCTTATCAGCAGAGAGTCTCCTTTCTTACCTTCGAGCACCTCATCGCATCATCTCCGGCAGCGTCTCGCGCAGCGTGTGCCGAGGCTTCCACCCCAGCTCGCGCTGGAGCTTCGCCGAGGAGTACCACGCGCTACCGGTGAGCTTCGCCAGCGCGTCGGAATCGAAGACGAAACGGCGCCCGCGAATCCGCCCGATCAGATCGCCCGCCCTGCCCAGCAGACGCAACACCCACAACGGCACCGACCAGCGCGGCACGCGCCGGCCGCACGCCTCGCACATCCACTCGAAGAGCTGACGCGTCGAGAAAGGAGCATCGTCCGCCGCGATGAAGACCTGGCCCTGCGCGCCCGGATGCTCCGCAGCGAGCAACGCCGCTGCGATCACGTCATCGATGTGCACCATCGACCGCTTGTTTCCGACCTCCGGCAACGGCGGGAAACGCCCACACCGCACCGCCGCGATCATCTTCTCCAGGTTTCCCTTCGGCGTCGGTCCGTAGACCAAGCATGGCCGGATCGCCACCGGGTGCGGCACATAGCCGCCCTGCAGCACCAGCTTCTCCGCCGCGAGCTTGGATTGCCCGTACGGCGTGTCGGGCAGCGCGACGCATGATTCATCAAGCGGTGTTGGAACCACAGATGAGCACGGATGAACACGGATGTCCGATCCGTTCCCGCCTTTCTGATTTCCACATTCACTATTCCGGTTTCCGGTCTCCGGTTTCGGGGGATTATGTAGGGTCGGACCTTGCGTCCGCACCGCCTCCGTTCCAGGTGGCACGTCGACGAGCGACGGCCCTACGTTCCTGCTTTCCTGATTTCCACATTCGCCAATTCGCTCACCGCTGCTCGCTACTCGCTCCTCGCTACTCGCTACTTCAAAAGGTCGGTCCCCGGCAGCTTTAACCGTACTGAACAGCACGAAAGCCCGCACGCCGGCACGCTGCGCGGCCTCAAGCATCCGCCGCGTGCCCTCGGTGTTGATCCGAAAATACTCAGCCTCGTCCTGCGCCACCTCGGCCAGCGCGTGCGCCTTACCCGCCAGATGGATGATCGCATCGATGCCCGCGGGCAGTTCGATCGGTGCGGAGCCGGTCAGATCGGCAGTAATCCAGGCAGAGGAGTGAGTAGCGGGTAGCGAGGAGCGAGGAGTTTCAGAGGAGTCAGGATTCAGGAGACGTGATTCAGAAGCCGTCGTGCACCGCCCATCCTCCAGAACCGGTCGTCTCTCGTCCTCCTTAGCCAATCCGCAATCCGCAATCCGCGTTCCGCAATCAGCCTCGCTTGGTGCGGCCCGATCCAGCCCGATCACATGCCAGCCGGCAGCCTGTGCTGTCGCGGTCATGCGCCGCCCGATGAATCCGGCAGCACCGGTAACAAGGAGAGTCTTCATCAATTCAGAAAGGCAACCGGAGTGTTAACCACTGATACACACCGATGGACACTGATTCCGAAGTCTGAACGTCCTCTGAGATCTTTGTGCTCTCTGTAGTAACAAGCCCGGCCGCTGCCGCTCCGTTGCCTCCGTTTACTCCTGATACAAGAGCCGCTGCCTTCAGCGTCGTGGAGGATTGCTCAGGAAGCATCATCGATGTCCACGATCCGTATCTCACGTGCGGCATGGTCGAGCCAATAGGCGAACACGAAATCATCGATCAAGAGATGGTCGATGGTGCGCCCGGAATCGTCGTGCACTGCATAATCGCTACGCACGAACGGATCGAACGCCAACCGTCCCGCCAACTCACGAACCTTGCGCCGCCGCCGCAGTGGCAGGGCGAGAATGAAATCCGCCGCCGGCTCCGAGAAGACCAGCCCGTAATGCCACGTTTCAGGCATCCTGAAGCCGCCGATCAAGTTCAGAGACCGACACCTTGCGGCCGGCATCCATTGCTTGAAGCCGTTTGCCGGCGGTCCGCCGCCATTGCGGCGACTCGTGACGCAAGCGGATGAGATACGCATTGAGCTCACGCCGTTCGCGAGTCGTGAGCCGCGAGACCTGTTGCTTGAGTTCGAGCATTGTCATGGGTGGAAGCTTTCTCACGGAAACCCACAAGGTCAAGAAACGGGCAAGAAGGAATGAACCGGGTAGATCCATCCACGGCGGCATAGCTGCAATCTTTGCGTCGCGCGAGGTCTTCCGTGGTTTGTCCCGATTCATCCTCACGCCCGCTTCCGCGTAAAGGTCGTCACCCACGCGGCAGGCCGCCCACGGCGCCAAGCTCGCCACGGTCCGAACCCGAATACCTCTGAATCAGTGTGCATTAGTGTGAATCAGTGGTTCCCACTCTGCTCCGGCATTCGCGTCGCTGCGCCGTCGCGCGAGATTCTCCGCCGCTTCGTTAGCATCTGGCGTTTGCGGATCTGGCTTCAAGAACCTTGTCACTTTGCCGTCGCGGCCACCGCACCGAGCAGTTCGCGCCAGCGCTTCGCCAGCACCTTCTGGTCGTAGCACTCCTGCGCCGCCTGCCAGGAGTTGTGCCGCTTCCGCAGAACCTCCGCTTGCTGCAACGGCAGCGATTCCAGCAGTGCCCGCAGCCCCGCCGCATCGCCCGGCTCGATCACCCAACCGCAATCGTGCTTGATGACCGTGTCCGCCAGATCCGATTCCCTCGGACAAACGGCGAGGATCGCCTGCCCGGCCGCCATCGCGCTGTAGGTCTTGCTGGGCATCACGATGCCCTCGGCCCCGCGCTTCATGGTCACCAGCGCCACATCGGCGCCGATCATCGCTTCGAGCCACTCGGGGTCCGGCAGACTGCCACCGAAGCTCACGGCTGATGCGTTCGCACAACCCGCGCTTGCCCGGGCCAACTCTTGGAAGCCCGCCCCGTTGCCACGGAAGTCCAGCTTCACGCCAGCCGGCAACCCGCCGCGCAATACCTGCGCCACCGTGTCCACCTCGTGCATCCGCCCAAAATTGCCGCAGTAGAGCAGCCGCACAGCAGGGTCGTCGTTCGCCGACGCACCGCGCCCAATCTCATTCCCCTGATCGCCTGCAAGCAGGCTCCTACCTCCGATTTTTGTGCTCTCTGCGTTCTTTGCGGTTGCCCCCTCCGCCCTCCTACCTCCGTTCCCGCTTCCCTGATTTCCAGATTCGCCACGCCGCGCTCCGAGATCCTTTTCCCGATCTCTGCTTTCAAGTCTTCGATCTCGCGGTTCCAGACCGGCGAACGGCGCCGCATCGCAGCCGACGGGAATCACCACGCTGCGCGGGATCGGGCCAAATTTCGTCTCCGCGTAGGCCAGCAGTCGCTCGCCCAGGAAGACGTTGGCCGCCGCCCCGTCGAACATCGCCCGCACCCAGCGCCGCAACAGGCGTTCCGCCCACGAGCCCGCGCGGACCTTGCCCGCCAGGATCAGCACGTCGGGGAAAAGATCGAACATCCAGTGCACGACCGGGATTCCCCGCTTCCGTGCGGACCGCATCGCCACCCACGGCGCATAAAACGTGTTCGTGCAGACCACCAACGCCGCCGGGGCCAGCTCACGCCGGATACGCCGATGCAGCAGGTTCGGATAACCCACGTAGCAGCGCCAGCGCATGCCCAGCCGTGCCAGCGTGCCCCGCGCCTGCCGATACTTGCCTTCGCTCACCGCGAAACGTTGTTCAGCTGCGGCCCCACCGGACCGCAGCTCGCCTCGCCAGCCTTTGCCGCAGGCAACGGCGAGAGATTCCCCGCCGTGGACAGTAGCGGGTAGCGGGTAGCGAGTAGCGAGAGTAGGGGCGCCGACTTGCGGCGCCCTTCCTGCAGCGATCACAGCTCCCTGTTCTCCCCTCGCGGGTTGAAGCGCCCCAGCCTCCGTATGGACCGAAGGCTGCGGGCATTGGTCATTGGCGCCATGGGCGCCCAGCTCCCTTACCAGCCCCTTCAGGAAGGTGCCATACTCGACTGAAGACCAGAACTCGACACCGCTCCCCGCTCCAACCGCTTCGGCTTCGCAGCGCTTCATGGTGTCGTTACGATCCGTTTCCCCGATCACTATCATCTCCTCGCAGGCGCTTGCGCCGGAGATTCTGCCGCACGGCAGAACGCACCAGCCCTTTCAGGAACGTCCCGTACTCGACCGAGGACCAGAATTCCACGGTACGAGCCGGCAAGGGCGAGTTCTCAAGTGCCATATGATAGTAGTGGTCCGAGTTCACCGGCGAAGGCACAACGGGGACAAGATGGTAACGAATGGGAGCCTGCTGACAGCCCGACCTCCGGGCTAGTCGTGCTGATCACTGATGGGGATGAACTCAGCCGTTCGAAGTGCCAGCCAACACTGGCTCTGGTTTCGCTGCTGTCGTTTTTGTCCCACCGCTAAAGTGGCGCTTCATACCAAGGAACGGCGTTTCGATGAACCGGAAGCTCAGATAGGCCACGAGGATGGAACAACCGAAGGCCAACGGTAGCATAAGGATCGGATGCCTATTCGGTACCAACCGGTCATACCACTCGAAACACGCGCCGTGGTAGACATAGAGTCCATAGCTGATGCCGCCAAGGAATCGCATCGGACGGGAAGCAAAGACGCGAGTAAGCAGCGAGCGCTGGCGAGCGGTAATTACCA
>Ga0209098_1000135_pt1 | contig 80724 bp, 81 predicted proteins | sample AD_JPNHW1_MetaG_FD_184429 | JGI IMG/M metagenome (GOLD analysis project Ga0209098, IMG submission 184429) | Active sludge microbial communities of municipal wastewater-treating anaerobic digesters from Japan - AD_JPNHW1_MetaG (SPAdes) (version 2) | ecosystem: Engineered > Bioreactor > Anaerobic...
TCGAGGACGTCCCTGCCGCGCCCGTGCCCTCGCTCCTGCGGGGATTCTCCGCGCCGGTGATGCTCGACTATCCCTACTCCGAAGCCGACCTCGCCCACCTGATGGCCTTCGACACCGACGCGTTCAATCGGTGGGAGGCCGGCCAGAGGCTGGCCACGGGGATCCTCCTGCGCGGCGTGGACGCCCTGGCGCAGGACCCCCACGCGCCGGAGGACTGGATTCCAGCCTCCTACGTGGAAGCCGTCAGGCGCCTGGTCGCCTCCGCCTTCGAGCCCGGAGGCGATCCCGCGCTCGTGGCGGAGGCCCTCGTGCTGCCCCTGGAGACGCTGCTGGCCGAGCGGATGGCGGTGATGGACCCGGAGGCGATCCACGCGGCGAGACAGGCCCTGAAGCGCCACGTGGCCGGGCGCCTCCGGGAACCGCTGCTCCGGGCCTACCACGACCTGAGGACGGACGGCCCCTATTCGCCCGAAGGCAGGCAGGCCGGGGCCCGGGCGATGCGCAACGCCTGCCTCGCCTATCTCGCCGAGCTCGACGACGTCCCGACCCGCGCGCTGCTGTTGTCCCACTACGAACGTGCGACGAACATGACGGACGCCATGGCGGCCCTGTACGCGGTGGCCAACCTGGACATCCCCGACCGGCGCAGGGTGCTCGACCACTTCTACGGGAAGTGGAGGGACGAGGCGCTGGTGGTCGACAAGTGGCTGCAGGTGCAGGCCACCTCGCGGCTCGACGGGGCCCTGGCCGACGTCGAGGGGCTCCTGCGCCACGAGGCCTTCGACCTCCGCAATCCCAACAAGGTCTATGCGCTGATCCGGGCCTTCTGCGCGGGCAATCCCAGGCACTTCCACGCCGCCGATGGCAGCGGCTACCGCTTCGCGGCGGACATGATCCTCCGGCTGGATCCCCTGAATCCCCAGGTGGCTTCCCGCATCGCCCGCTGCTTCGACCGCTGGCGCAAGGTGGACGCCGGGAGACAGGCGAAGGCCCGCGCGCAGCTCCGGCGGATCCAGTCCAGGAGCGGGCTGTCCGGGGACGTCGCCGAAGTGGTGGAAAGGTCCCTGGGGGAATGATGCCGGACCGCCCCAGCGATCCAGGGACCGCAGGCGCGCGCAGGGAGGCGATCGTCTTCCTCACGCACCGCTATTCCCCGGTCGTCATGAGGGCGTTCCGGACCCTGCAGGCGGAGGCGGGGGCCTTCGGGGACGTCTACCTGCTCGGGGACTGCCGGACCGCGCCCGCCTCCCTGGACGAGCCCGCCTTCCGCACTTTCGATTTCGACGCGCTGAAACAGGATTACCCGAGCCGGCTCGGCGAGCACTTGGTCCCCGGCAACAGCCACTTGGTCTACCTGGACTTCCTGCAGCGGCATTCCTGGTACGACGCGCTCTGGTTCATCGAATACGACGTGCGCTACTCCGGATCGTGGGCCGGCTTCTTCGCCGCGCAGCAAAGCCTGACGGCCGACCTGGTCGGCTGCCACCTCCGGCCCTGGCGCGCGGAGCCGAAGTGGTCCTGGTGGCCGACCTTGGCCATGCCGGCGGGGGCGGTGCCGGAAGAAAACCGATGGAGGGGGTTCTTCCCGATCATGCGGATTTCCGCAAAGGCGTTGCGGATCCTCAAGGAGAAGATGGAAGCCGGGTGGCGGGGCCACTTCGAGGCGCTCATCCCCACGGTGCTGGTTCGGGAGGGCCTGGAGGTCGCGGACCTCGAGGGCAACTCTCCCGGGGAAGGACGCCGCTGCTGCACCTGCATCGATTCGAAAGACGGATGTCTCACCGGGTTCGGGACCATGCGGTTCAGGCCCGCCCATCTCTTCTGGGGCCTGCGGAGGGACCTGCTCTACCACCCCGTCAAGGACGACGCGGCGATCGGGGATCTCCTGCTCAGGAACGGCTGGCTGAAGGCAAAGCTGGCCGCCCGCCGCCTGGGGCGCATCGCCAGGGGCAAGCCCGTCTGATCAGCGGGAACGGACCGGCCGGAAGGCGCCTCCGGTCACGGGACCTCCGCCGCCGCCGGAGAGGGCGCGGCCTGGTTCTCCTCCACCCGCTTGCGCGCGGCCTCCTTCTCCCTGGCGGAGGGCGTGCCCCAGAGCGCCCGGCTGGGCTTGTTCTTCAGGATCTCCAGCAGTTCCTCGGCGGCCTTCAGGTTCCGGTGCAGGGACCGGAGGCTCTCCTGCACCTCGGGGCCGCCGTCCTTCAGGAGGGCGTGCATGTCCGTGCTGAACCCCTGGAGTTCCTTCAGGACCGAGGACAGATTGACGATGATCCCGTCCAGGTCGCCGGAACGCTTGTCCAGCAGCTCCTGGACGATGACCGCGCTCTTCTCGATGCTGGCCAGGCCGCGGTCCAAGGTCCTGGCCGACTCCTGCCCCTGTTCGACCAGCGCGTTCCCCTTGAGGGCGACTTTCCGGTATTCCAGCAGGGTCGCATCCAGATCGACGAGGACCTTCCTGACGTTCGGGTGGTCCAGGACGGCGCCGAGGCCGTTCTCCCGCAGGGTGGACCTCAGTTCGGACAGCGATTCGTCGAGATTCCGGACGAAGGCGTGCACTTCCGTCATGAGGCTTCCCAGGGAGGCTCCGGACTCCCCCAGCAGGACCGCGTCGGCGGCCAGCAGGTTGTGGCGGTTCTCCACCGGGGGGAGGTCCAGGTCGATGAAGGCGCTGCCCAGGCCCTTGGAGGAGACGACGGCGATCGTACCCTTCCAGAGCACGATGTCGGGCCGGACGCCGAGGGTCGCCAGGAAGAAGTATTCCTCGCCCTCCCGCTGCAGCGCGATCTGGTTCACCTGGCCCACCCGGAGCCCCTGGAGCTGCACCTCCGTTCCGACGGCCACGTCCGAGACGTTCTCGAGCCGGACCTTCACGAGGCGTTCCTCCTTGACGAGCGCCGCGACGCTCCGGTGGAAGAGCAGCCCGACGAACACCGCGACGGCGATGAACACCAGCAGCCCGATCTTCGCGTCGTCCCGGTCGAATCGCATCACGCGTCCCCGATCATCAGCCTTCCGTTGTCCAATCCTATCGCCTGCATCGGGACCTTGGGCATCCAGGACGCCTCGCCGAGGAGGATCATGGCCGCCTGGGAGGCGGCGGCGCGTTCCAGCAGGGCGGAGGCCTTCTCCTGCACGCTCCGGGGCAGGTGGCCCGCGGGCGGGTCCACCAGCCAGAGCTCCGGAACCATCAGGGTGGCCCGGACCAGGGCGGCGAGCCACCGCTCGCCCGGATCCATCGCGTGGGGGCGCTGGTCGGCCAGGCCGGAGAGGCCGGCCTCCTCCAGGGCCCCGGCGGCCATGGAAGAGGCCTGGACCGCGCCCAGCCGCTTCGTGAACATCAGCGGCAGGACCAGATTGGCCCGCAGGTCCTGGTTCACCAGCAGGCCTCCCTCCCGGGGAACCCAGCCCAGGGCGCCTCGGGCCAGGAAGGGATGATCGAAGGAATACGGGCCGAGGGGAATGCCGTCGAGGACGACCCGCCCCGCCTGGGGCAGCGCGAGCCCCGAGGCCAGGCGCAGCAGGACCGAGGCGTCCCGGCCCGAGGAACTCCGCAGGCGCACCTTGGCACCGCGCGCAAGAGTCCAGTCGAGTCCGTCGAAGACGATCCTGCCCTCCTCGGAGCGGAGGGAGACGCTTTCGAGGACGAGGAGCGGGTCAGCCATACAGGGCCAGGGAAAGAAGGGCGTCCGCGAGGAACATCATGAGCAGGGAGGCCACGACCCCCTTGGTGACCGCCTGGGGGACCTCGGTGGCGCTGCGCTTGACCCGCAGGCCATAGGCGGCGCACAGCACGGGGACCGCCCCTCCGAAGAGGAGCCCCTTCAGCAAGGTGATGGCGAGTTCCCGGATGCCGATGACCCCCTCGAGGCCGGCGAGGAAGGAGGCGAAGGAGAGGGTCGGCAGGAGCAGCCAGGCCAGGACGAACCCTCCCAGGAGGGCCGCCGCGTCGAAGAAGACGATGAGGGAGAAGACGGAAATCATGCCGCCCAGCATCCGGGGCACCAGCAGGAACTGGACGGGATTCATGCCCATGGCCACGAGCGCATCGACCTCCCCGCTGAGCTTCATGGAGGCCATCTCCGCCGCGACGGCGGTGCCGCTCCGGCCGATCACGATGACCCCCACCAGGAGCGGCCCCAGTTCCCGGATGACCAGCTTGGCCAGCAGCTTGCTGAGGTAGTCCTCGGCCCCGTAGGAGGAGAGCTGGCCGAACACCTGGATCAGCGTGATGCCCCCCATGAGCAGGGCCGTGACGACGGTGAGGAGCAGGGCGTCCAGGGCGGTGAACTTGACCTGCATCCTGAGGATCCGGTAGACGACGTCCAGCTGGTCGAGCCTCAGCCTGAAGAGGCCGCGGACGACCCGGGACATCAGCCAGGCCGCGGACCCGACCCGTTCCAGGGGCAGGCGGACCTGCTTTCCGAGCCGGGCGGCCGGCGAAAATATCCAATCCCAGGCATGGAACCGGGTCTTCGGGGCGGACATGGAAAGACCCTAACAGGCCTGGGGTTCCGTCCGGAAGGCCTGATAGCCTGGGAGCATGACGACCCGGAGCTGGAAGTTCATCGTGGAACCCGCCGAGGCGCACCTGCGCCTGGACCAGCTCGTGTCGGCACGCACGGGGCTGAGCCGGCGCAAGGTCAGGGAGATCCTCAAGCTGGGGGGCGTCCAGGTGGGCAGGAAGCGGGTGCGGGTGGCCAGCAAGGAAGTGGCGCCCGGGACCGAGGTCCGCGCCGCCCTCGACGACACCCTGGGGGCGGTGCCGGACTTCGAGGTGCCGGTCATTTTCGAGGACCCGTGGCTCCTCGTGGTGAACAAGCCCGCCGGGATCGCCACCCAGGGCACCCAGGCCTCGGACCGGCACGATCTCCTGGCACTGCTGGCCAGGCAGCGGCCCGGCCAGCGCCTGATCCTCTGCCACCGCCTGGACCAGGGCACCAGCGGCGTGCTGGTCCTGGCCAAGGACCCGAAGGCCGACCTGGGCGCCCAGTTCCAGGACCGGACCCTGAGCAAGACCTACCTCGCCCGGATCTCGGAACCCCTCGAGGCGACGACCGTGGACCTGCCCATCGGCCGCGTCCGTCTCGCGAGCCCCGCGCGGTTCGGCTGCGAGGGCGACCTGCTGGAACCCCGGCCGTCCCTCACCTTCTTCCGGCCGGCCACGGCCGAGGAGACCGCGGATCTCCAGCCGGGGCCCTGGGTCGTCGCGGAGCCCCGGACGGGGCGGACCCACCAGATCCGCGTGCACCTGGCCCACCTGGGCCGGCCGGTCCGGGGGGACCAGCTCTACGGCGGCGAGCCTTCCGACCGCCTCTGGCTCCATGCCTGGAAGCTGCGCCTCGAGCACCCCGTCACCGGCGAAGACCTGGAGCTGGTCGCCGAGCCCCGCCGGTTCAGGCTCCAGGAATCGGCCGGGGATCCCTCGTGAGGCTGCCCCTTCTCTTCAATCCGGGATCCGGATCGAAGCGAAAGGATCCGGACGCCCTGATGGCGAGGCTTCCAGCTCCGCTCCGCGAGCGGCTGGAACCGGCCGCCTTCGGTCCGCCCTGGGACTACGCCCCGTGGATCGAGCAGGCCAGGAGGGCGGGGGGGCCCCTGCTGGTCTGGGGCGGGGACGGGACGATCCATCACGCGGGCCGCGCCCTGGTGGAGGCGGGCTGTCCCGTGCCCCTCGCCGCCGTTCCCGGAGGCAGCGGCAACGGGCTGACCGGGGGACTGCGCACCCCGGGAGATCCGGCCGCGGCCGTCGCGGCCCTCCTGGACGGGCGGGAGCTCCGCATGGACCTGCCGCGCCTGGACGGCATCCCCTTCCTGAACCTCTGCGGGACCGGTTTCGAGGGGGCCGTCGCCCACGCCTTCGACCGGGCCTCCGGGCGCGGTTTCCGCAGCTACGCGAGGCTCTGCCTGGAACTCTGGCGCAGCCAGCCGGAGACCGGCCTGGCCTGGGAACACGCGCCGGAGGGCCTGCCGGAGAGGGCCTGGAGCCTCTGCTTCGCGAACCTGCCCCAGTACGGCTCCGGCCTGTGGATCGCGCCCGGGGCCGATCCCACCGACGGGCTCCTCCAGTGGGCGGTCCTGGGACGCCCGGGTGTGGCCGATCTCCTCCTGCGCCTGCACCCGCTCTGGCAGGAGAAGGGAAGGACCTCCCTGCGCCGGGAGGGCCGCCTGCCGCGGGCCGAGCTGAGGCTCGACGCCCCCCGGCCCTGGCACATGGACGGGGAATCGGCCCCGGCCCGGGACCGCGCGGAACTCACGCTCGAACGGAACGCCTTCAGGATGCAGGTGACCCGGGCGTGCCCCTGGACGTGACTACCACCCGTGGACCTGGCGCAGGGCTTCGTAGAGGACCACGGCGGCGGACTGGGCCAGGTTCAGGCTGCGGTGGAAGTCCCCGGGCATGGGGATCTTCACCAGGCTCTCCCGGTTCCGTTCGATGATCTCGGGCGGCAGGCCCCTGGTCTCGCATCCGAGGACCAGTCCGTCCCCTTCCTGGTAGGCCACCTGCGTGTGGAAGGTCCGGCCCTTGGTGGACAGGAACCACAGGCGGCGGGCGGGATTCCGGGCCAGGAAGTCGTCCCAGTTCTCGTAGTGGACAGGCGCGAGCTTCTCCCAGTAGTCGAGTCCGGCCCGTCTCAGATAATAATCAGAGGTGTCGAAGCCCAGAGGGTGGATCAAGTGCAGCGCGCAGTTGGTCGAGACACAAAGGCGGCCGATGCTTCCGGTGTTTTGCGGAATCTCCGGCTGGTGCAAGATGATGTGGAACAAGGAGAACTCCCATGACGGATCCGAACTGCCTCTTCTGCAAGATCGCCGCGAGACAGATCCCTGCGAGCGTCGTCTACGAGGACGATCAGGTCGTGGCATTCAAGGATATCTCCCCCCAGGTGCCCGTTCATCTCCTGATCGTGCCGAAGGACCACATCTCGGGCCTGGACGGGCTCACCGCGGAACAGGCGCCGGTGCTGGGCCACATCGCCCTGGTGGCGAGGGACCTGGCCCGGAAGAACGGGATCGGCGAGTCCGGCTGGCGGATGGTCGCCAACTGCGGGCCCGACGCGGGGCAGACGGTGTTCCATCTGCACGTCCACCTGCTGGGCGGGGCGCCCATGGCCGGGAAGATGGTCTGAGGCCCTCGTGACGGACCTCGAGCTGGATGCGCGCACCTGGGACGGGCTCGAGTACCTCGAGTCCGTCTCGGGGCCCGGCGCCATCGCGGAGCTGATCCAGGGCTTCGTCCATGACGCCGGCCCCCGGCTCGACCGCATGAACGCCGCGCTGGCGGCCTCGGAACGGGAATCCTTGAGGGGCCTGGCGCACGATCTGAAGACCAACGCCGCCACGGTGGGGGCTCTCCAGCTTTCCAGCCTGGGGGCCGGGATCGAGCGGTCCGCCTCCACGGGCTCCCCGGCGGACCTCGCGGCCATGCTCGACGAGGCCGGCTCGCTGCTGCCCCGGGTGCTGGCCGCCCTGGAGGCGCGCGCCAAGCGGTATCCTGTCTAGTCCTTCCCGTGAGCCGACCATGATCCCTCTCCTGAGCGCTGACGAAATGCGGGCCGTCGAGGCCGGGGCCATCGAAGGGTGGGGCATCCCCTCCCTCGTGCTCCAGGAGCATGCGGCCGCCGGAGCCTTGAGGCTGATCCCTGGAGGCGAGTCCATCCACGTGCTGGCGGGGCCGGGGAACAACGGGGGGGACGCCCTCGCCCTGGCGCGGCTGGCGCGGCTGCGGGGGGAGCGCGTGGAGGTGTGGACGCTGGGGCCCGATCCGGCCTGGCGGGGCGACGCGGCCCTCCAGGCCAGGCTGTGGGAAGGCCTGGGCGGGGGCTACCGGCACGCGGCCGACCCGAAGGAGGCCCTGGCTGGCTTCGGCGGTTGGGTCGTGGACGGCCTGTTCGGGCTGGGAACCCGGCTGCCCCTCCGCGAGCCGGCGGCGGCGTGGGCCTCGGCGCTGCACGAGGCCGTGAGGCGCGGGGCCGCCTTCCAGGTGCTCGCCCTGGACCTGCCGACGGGCCTCGACCCCAGCTCCCCCGAGGTGGAGGGGCCCGCGGTCCAGGCGCATCGCACGGCCTGCTTCGGGCACCGGAAGGTCTGCCACGGCCTGCGGCCCGCCAGCAGCCACTGCGGCGAGATCACGGTCATTCCCCTGCCGCTGCCCGGGGAACCCGAGGCCGCCATCCAGCTCGTCGGGCGCCCGGAGAAGCGCCCCGCCGAGGCCTGGGACACCCACAAGCGGGACCTCGGCCACGTGGCCATCCGGGCCGGCTCCCCCGGCATGAGCGGGGCGGCGGTCCTGGCGGCCCTCGGCGCACTGCGGGCAGGGGCCGGCCTGGTCACCGTCCTGCCGGATGAAGCCGTGAGGAGCGAAGTCGCCGCCCAGGTCCCGGAGGCCATGGTCCGCGCCTGGGACGGCAAGGTCCCGGAGGGGATCGACGTCCTGCTGGTGGGCCCCGGAGGCGTCAGCGAGATTCCCGGCTGGGCAGGCCCCCTGGTCGTGGATGCCTCGGCCCTGAAGCCGGGGGAAGGAAGCCGCTGGATGCAGCGGGCCGGGACCGTCATCACGCCCCATCCCGGGGAGTTCGCCAGGCTCTTTGGAACCGCCCCTGCGCGCCGGACCTCGGAGCGGCTGTCCCAGGCCCTCCAGGTGGCGACCGGGCCGGGGATCCTGGTCCTGAAGGGCGCCCAGAGCATCGTCGCCGGAGGAGGCCAGTCCTCCCTTCTGGTGAATCCCACGGGGCACCGGGGCCTGTCCACCGGCGGCACGGGGGACTTCCTGGCGGGCATGATCGCCGCCCAGGTGGGAAGCTGGGCCAGGGAGCCCCGGGGCGGCCCCGGGACCGGCCTGGGGGCGCTGCGCCAGCGTGTCGCCGGGGCCGTCTGGCTCCACGGAGCCGCGGCCGATCGTCTGGGTCCGGGCCCCCTGCTGGTCCGGGAACTGGGAACGAGCCTCACGGAACTCTTGAGAGAACTGCATGGACATGAATGAACGCTACCTGCCGGACGATGCGGCGACGGAGGCCCTGGGCCAGGAACTGGCCGGGCGGACCCCCCCCGGAGGGACCTGGCTCCTGCGCGGGGAGCTGGGCGCCGGCAAGACGACCTGGACCCGGGGGTTCGTGTCCGGGCTTGGCGGGGACCCGGACCAGGTGGCCTCCCCGACCTACGCCGTGCTGCATCGCTATGAAACGCCCCAGGGACGCGTCTTCCACCTGGATCTCTACCGCCTCGGGGAGGCTGGGGCGTGGTCCCTCGGGCTGGAGGACACGCTGACCAGTTCGGATTTCCTGGTCGTCGAATGGGCGGGCCGGTCGGGCCCCTGGCCCACCGGCTGGGTGGCGGAGCTCGATCTCGAACCCGAGGGGGAGGGGCGCCGGGCCCGCTGGTAGGATCCCCCTGTGCGGCCCGCGCGATTCCGTTCATGATGAAGGGAGGATCGCAGGGGGGCGAGCATGCCGCCTCATTTGGACACTCATTCCGGCCCGGCAGTGATCGCCGTGGACAGGAACTATGTGCCGATGATGGAGATCGCGAGACGCAAGGCCGTCCGCGCCGTGGCGACGGGCCGAGCCTTCGTGCTCGATCCGGCGACCCTGGAGCGGCACGGGGACTTCCGGTCGGCCATGAGCCTCATCATCTACCCCCAGGCCCGGGCCCTGGCGGAGACCAAGCTGCTGATGGGCCGGCTGGAGCGCCGCGTCCTGAAGCGCGACCACCACACCTGCCAGTACGACGGCTGCTCCAACCGCGCCACCACCGTGGACCACGTGATCCCGGTCTGCCAGGGCGGGAGGACCTCCTGGCAGAACCTGGTGGCCGCGTGCCTGGTCTGCAACCAGACCAAGGGGGGGCGGACCCCCGAGCAGGCGGGCATGCGCCTGAAGCGGATCCCCAGGGGCCCGAGGGCGCACCTGTTCGAGCGGTTCGAGGCCATCTTGAAGGAGGCTTCCGCGGCCTAGCGGGGCCTGGATCCTCCCTGGAGGCTGGATCCTGGGGACTTTCCAGGATTGAAAGGCTTTTTTAGGGATTATCAGCAACATTCATTCCGATGAATAACGAACGAAAAAACGCATTTCCTGGCTCGACCGGTGCTACCATCAAGGCACTACGGAGAATCTCCTATGCCGAAGATCGACATCAGTTCCCAGTCAGGAAAGGACTTTACGGGCGACGCGCTCATCGTTCCCGTGTTTTCTGGAAGAGAACGGCATCGCCTGCCCCTGGCCATCAGCAAGGTGGCTCGCCAGGTGATGGATGAGAGCGATTTCAAGGCGGAATATCTTGAAATTGTGCCCCTCCACCATCCGAACGGCGTCAAGGGATGCCGCTGGATGGTCCTGGTGGGCCTCGGCGAGGAAGAGGCCGTCACCCACAACAAGATCCGGAAGGCCGTGGGCTCCGCGGCCCGCCACTGCCTGAAGAAAGGCTGGAAGAAGATCGGCGTCATCTCGCCGTCCACGTCCCTCCTGGACCACGACGAGGTCCAGGCCGCCGCGGTGGAAGGTGCGCTCCTGGCCGATTACGACTTCTCGGCCTACAAGGGGAAACCCGAGCCGAAGCGCTTCGAGGACCTGGAAGTGTTCACGAACGGGGACGACACCCGGAAGGCCCGCCGCCGGCTGCCCCAGATCGAGGCCGGCGTCGCGGGCTGCCATCGTGTCCGGGACCTGGCCAACACCCCCGCCGGCGACCTCTATCCCGAATCCTTCGCGGAGATCGCCCAGAAGCTCGCCAAGCAGCACAAGATCGGCATCGAGGTCCTGGGACCCGAAGAACTCAAGGAAGGGGGCTTCAACGCCCTTCTGGCCGTGGGACAGGGCTCCGCGAGGACGCCGCGGCTGGTGAAGATGGAGTACACCCCCAAGGAGAAGCCCAAGAAGCATGTCGTGCTGGTGGGCAAGGGCGTCTGCTTCGATTCCGGCGGACTCTCCCTGAAGGACCATTCCGGCATGGAGACCATGAAGGACGACATGACCGGGGCGGCGGTCGTGCTGGCGGCCCTCGTGGCCTGCGCCGAAGCCGGCGCGCCGGTCAAGGTGACCGGCCTCATGGGGCTCGTGGAGAACTTGCCCTCCGGCACGAGCTACAAGCCCGGCGACGTCCTGCGGAGCCGCGGCGGCAAGACCATCGAGGTGCTCAACTGCGACGCGGAAGGCCGCCTCGTGCTGGCGGACCTGCTCGACTACGCCTCCGGCATGGAAGCCGACCACATCGTGGACCTGGCGACGCTCACGGGAGCCTGCGTGGTCGCCCTGGGCGACGGCGTCTCGGGCATCCTGGGGACGGACCAGAAGCTGGTCGAGCGCCTGCTCGACGCCGGCGCCGCCACGGGCGAGCACCTCTGGCAGCTCCCGCTGGTGGAGGAATACCGCGAATCCCTGAAGAGCCAGGTGGCCGACATCAAGAACACCAGCGGCAGCCGCAACGGAGGGGCGATCGTGGCGGCCCTCTTCCTGAAGGATTTCGTGAAGCACGCCTCCTGGGCGCATGTGGACATCGCCGGCGGAAGCTGGTCCAGCGCCGAGCGGGACTATCGGCCCTACGGTTCCAGCGGTGAAGGCCCCCGCTGGCTCCTCGACTGGCTCATGGCCTGAGCAGCCGGATCGCGGGTCCCTCCCGGGGCCGGCGATTCATATGAACGGTCCCCCGGAAGCGCGCTCCCCGGGGGACCTTTTTACAGAAAAGGCAAGTCTTCCCACTTGACCTCGGCCCGGATAAAGGGATCCTATTAAGACGATCTCGATAGCCAGGAGCGGAAGATGGAAACGATGGAAACCCTTACCAAGGCCGATCTGTCCAAGCATCTCATGGAGCGGCTCGAATTCGGGAAGAAGGATGCGGACCTGCTCGTGAACACATTCCTGGACTGCGTCATCAAGGCGCTGCACGAGGGGGAAGGCGTCGAGCTGCGCGGCTTCGGCAGCTTCCGCCTGCGCGACCGCAGGGCGCGGCAGGGACGCAACCCCCGCAGCGGGCAGTCCATCGAGGTGCCTCCCAAGCGGGTGGTCTACTTCAAGCTGGGCAAGGAGTTGAGGAACAAGTTGATCGACGAAGGGGCGGACGATGAATAGTCGCTCCCACCAGGAGGTTCAGATGAAGTTTGGCAAGTTTCTAGTTTCCTGCGCGGCGGTGCTTGCGCTCGCGGTGCCTTCCATGGCCCAGGCCAAGACGGCCGCCAAGGCCTCGGCCAAATCCTCCCTCCCGAGGGTGGCCGTCCTCAAGTTCCCCACCGCCCCGGGCGCGTGGACCGGCTGGCGGCACGGTGGCTGGGGCAACGAGGAGGAGCGCATCGCGGACGTGCTCCAGGATCTCTTCGTCACTGAACTGGTCTCCCAGGGCAAGGGGAAGGTGCGGCTGGTGGAGCGCGAGCGCCTCAACGAGATCCGGGGCGAACTCAACTTCCAGCACAGCGGGGAAGTGGACACCGCCACCGTGCAGAAGGTGGGCAAGCTGCTCGGGGTGAAGTACATGGTCACGGGCAAGGTCACCCGCTTCGCCTACAAGGATTCGAGCATCAAGGGCGGCTGGCTGGCCGGGGCCCTGGTCGGGAAGATCACCGGCAACTCCATCGCCAGCGGCGCGGCCGGAGACACCCAGATCGGCAAGGCCAGCTTCACGGGCCGGCTGGACGTGCGCCTGATCGACGTGGAGACCGGCGAGATCCTCGTGACGGAGAAGGACGAGAGCAAGGTCGCCGACACCAGCGTCATGGTCGGCGGCACGGGCCGCGAGATCGAGTACGACCAGGAACTGGTGAACAAGGTCTTCGAGCCCATCGTCGAGAAGATGACGCCCAAGCTGATCAAGGGCATCACCGAAGTGCACGCCTCGGGGGAATGATCCTCCGGCAGGACCTTGTGCGGACGGGGGCCGGCACGGCCTCCGTCCTTCGTTTCAGGGAATCCAGCTGGAGGTGGCGGCCTGGATCGCCCCTGCATAGTCGGGGCCGAGCACGCTGGCGCACTGGAGGTGCCAGGTCGCGACTTCGACCAGCTTGATGCGCACGAAATGGGCCGCGACGCGCCGCTGGACGTCCGGGGGCGCGAGGCGGTCCTGGGTGGCCAGGAAGCACAGGGCCGGGGTCTGCAGGCGGACCGTGTCCAGCTGGACCAGCAGGTCCGTGTCCCGGCGCTCGTAGCGGCCGCGGCGGGCCGCCCAACGGCTCCCCAGCTCGCCGATCATGGGCGCGAGGAGGGCATGCCAGAACCGGTCCCTGCGCCCCCGGACCAGCCGCTCCGCAAAGCTCGTGCTGCTCGCGGGAGCCCCCTCCCAGATGATCCCGCCGAGGGGACCCTTGCCCTCCCTCTCCAGCTGGACGAGGGCCAGGATCCCGACGCTCGCGCCCAGGCTGCGTCCCATGAGCACGATCCGCCTGCGCGGGACCCCCTGGGCTTCGAGGTCGTGGACCACCTGGACGACCTCCCGGGACTCCCGGACCCCGAAGGTGATGGGGGGCGCTTCCTTCCCGGCGCGGAGGACGTCGTCCCGCCTCAGGTAGGTGAAGATGGCCGCGTCCAGGGACGGGAACCAGCGCAGGGCGGGACTCGTCCCCCAGCGGTCGTCCCCGAACCCGTGCAGCAGCAGGACGACCCCCGGCGCCGGGCGGGGCCGCTTGAGGGTCCAGACCTGGAGGCCGGCCACTTCCCTGGCGTTCCAGGTGCCTCCGGGGCTTGCCTGGGCCAGGTCGCGGTAGGTCTCGGCGACCTTCTCGAGGGGCTGGACCTTGTAGAACGGCGGATCCGTGAGCTCGAAGGCCACGGAGCGGACCTTGTAGCCGATGAATCCGGCGAGCGAAGCCAGGGCCAGCGCCGCGCCCCATTTGAGTGTTCTCGAAGGCGAAGGCAAGGCTGGATCAACGCTCCAGGCGCGCGGCCACGCCGCCGAGGTCCTCGGAGGCCGGCAGGGGCTCGGGCTTGCCGTAGAGCACGGCGGTGTAGTTCTGCGAGAAGTTCACCAGGTAGATTCCGTGATCCTTCGGCATCTCGAACTCGCCGTGGTCCGGGCTGAAGGCGTCCCGCTGGCTGGCGATGAAGTAGCGGTGCTTCCCGGCGGGGAGGCCGGTGATCGTCAGGTTCGTGCCCTTCCGCTTCTTGTGCTGCTGGACCGGAATGCGGACGTCGTCGACGAGGAGGTCCACGGGTCCCTCGACCTTGCGGGTGAAATGGATCAGCAGGGTCCCGGCCGCCATGTTGCCGCGGGGCGCGAATACCTTCGGCCTCCCGCAGCCGATCCCGACCGTGATGCATGTCGCCGCGGCCAACAGGCGCAACCCCCGCATGAAAACCTCCAGTCCTATGAGACTAAGCCATCCCGGAGAAATTATCATCCCCAGGATGGCACACCGGTCTGCGGCGGGAAATGGAGGCGCTTCCCGAACGCACCATGGGCAGCGGGAGGCCGTTCGGGCTATCCTGGAGGTTCTAGACAAGGAGCTCTTCCATGACCCGAGTTCGTCTGCAGACCAGCAAAGGCGACATCAACCTCGAACTCTTCCCCAAGGAAGCTCCGGGCACGGTGGCGAACTTCGTGAAGCTCATCGGCGAAGGATTCTATGACGGCCTGGCCTTCCATCGCGTGATCCCGAACTTCGTGATCCAGGGCGGCTGCCCGAACACGCGCGAAGGCGCCAAGGGGATCCCCGGCACCGGCGGGCCCGGCTACAAGATCAAGTGCGAGACCGCGGGCAATCCCCACAAGCACGAGCTGGGCGCCCTCTCCATGGCCCACGCCGGCAAGGACACCGGCGGCAGCCAGTTCTTCATCGTGAACGGCGACCGCCGCAACGTCCAGCACCTGGACGGCGTCCACACGGTGTTCGGCAAGTGCGTGGGCGAGGAGGACATCAAGGTGGTCCAGGCCATCAAGGCCGACGACAGGATCCTCAAGGCCACGCTCGTCGAAGCCTAGGAAGGGCCTGGGCCCGCGAAGGCTGGAGGGGGAGGGACCTGGTTTCCTCTTCCTTCAGCCTTCGGTGCATCCGTGCGATCCGCTACACTGGAGGATCTGGAGTAATCCGTGACCAAGCGATTCTACATCACCACACCCATCTACTACGTCAACGACAAGCCCCACATCGGCCATACCTACACGACCGTGCTGGCCGACGTACTGGCGAGGCATCACCGCATGATGGGCGAGGAAGTCTACTTCCTCACGGGCACGGACGAGCACGGGCAGAAGATCGAGAAGACCGCGGCCGGCCGGGGCATCACGCCCCAGCAGCTGGCCGACGAGGTCATGCCCAACTTCGAGAACCTGTGGAAGCGCATGGGCATCACGAACGACCACTTCGTGCGCACCACGCACGCCCAGCACAAGGCCGTCGTGCAGGAGAGGTTCAGGCAGCTCCTGGCCTCCGGCGACATCTACAAGGCCACCTACAAGGGCCTCTATTCCGTCTCCGACGAGGCCTACGTCACCGAGACGCAGGCGAAGGAGCTCCAGGCCCAGGGCCTCGCCCACCAGCTCGTCGAACTGGAGGAGGAGAGCTACTTCTTCCGGCTCTCCGCCTACGAGAACTGGCTCATCCAGCTCTACGAGAAGTATCCGGGATTCGCGCTTCCGGACTTCCGGCTCAACGAGGTGAAGCAGTTCGTGGCCCCCAACGGCGAACGCGGGAACCTGCAGGACCTCAGCATCAGCCGAACCAGCATCACCTGGGGCATCCCGGTGCCGGGAGACGAGCGCCACGTGGTCTACGTCTGGTTCGACGCGCTCCTCAACTACCTTTCGGCGAACCGCGAGGGGTTCTGGCCCCCGACGGTGCAGCTCGTGGGCAAGGACATCCTCCGGTTCCACGCCGTCTACTGGCCCGCGTTCCTCATGGCCATGTTCCGCCAGGAGGGCGAGAACCTGGACGGGGAACTGCCGGCGCGCCTCCGCGAGCTGCTGCCGGGGACCATCCTGGCCCACGGCTGGTGGCTCATGGGCGAGGACAAGATGTCCAAGTCCAAGGGCAACATCGTGCGGCCCGAGGACCTCCTGCGCTTCGGGAACGACGCGGCGCGCTACTTCCTGATGCGGGACATGCAGATCGGCTACGATCGCAGCTTCTCCTTCGAGGGTTTCATGGAACGCCTGAACGCCGACCTGGCCAATGGCCTGGGCAACCTCGCCTCCCGCTCCATCAGCATGATCAAACGCTACCGCGCGGGCGTCGTGCCTGCGGCGACGGTCTTCGACAGCCTGGACGAGGATATCGCCGGACAGGGCCGTAAGCTCGTGGCCGACTACCTCGCCCTGGCCGGGAAGCACGATTTCAGCGACGCCCTGGAGACGCTCTGGACCTTCCTCCGCCTCCTGGACGGCTACATCGTCAAGGCCGAGCCCTGGAAGCTCGCCAAGGACGAGGCCAACAAGGCCAAGCTGGACACGGTGCTCTGCCAGCTCTACCGCGCCCTCCGGGCCACGGCGGTCCTCGTGGCCCCGGTGATGCCCGACCTGGCCCAGGGCCTCTGGGAAAGCCTCGGCCTGGCCGGAAAGGTCGCCGACCTGCGCTTCGACGGCTTCCAGTACGAGGCGCCCGCACCGGGTCCGGTGGCCGAGCCCAAGCCTCTCTTCCAGCGCATCGACAAGGAGTCCATCGTGAACGATATAGAAGCCGCCGCAGCCCCGGCCCCCGTGGCCGAGAAGCCGATCGAATACGCGCCCGTGAAGGAGAGCATCGACTACGACACGTTCGCCAAGACCGATCTGAGAGTCGGGCTGATCCTCGACGCCGAGGCCGTGCCCAAGAGCAAGAAGCTCATCAAGATGACCGTGGACCTCGGCTTCGAGAAGCGCACCATCCTCGGCGGCATCAAGGAAGCCTACACGCCGGAGGAACTCGTGGGCCGGAAGATCGTCGTGGTCGCCAACCTGGAGCCGCGCGCCCTCATGGGCATCCAGAGCCACGGCATGCTGCTGGCGGCCAGTGACAGCGGCAACAAGCCCTACCTGATCGCGCCCCCCGCGGAAGCGGAGCCGGGCTTCATCGTGAGGTGACGAGGGCCGTCTCTGGAGGATGCCCGGAAAAAGGGGGGAACGGGGGATGACCTCGTTCCCCTCTTCGTTCATGCTGGGGACTGGAGGCGGCGATGCACTTCTACAGCTGGAATGTCAACGGTTTCCGTTCGGTGCTCAAGCAGGGCTTCATGGCCTGGCTCGAGGCCGCCGATCCGGACGTCCTGTCGCTCCAGGAAATTCGCGCGGAATGGGAGCAGGTGGACCTGGGCGTCCGCCGGGAGCTGGAGGCCGCCTTCGACGTAGCCTGGTTCCCGGCCGTCAGCAAGAAAGGCTATGCGGGCTCGGCGACGCTCTCCAAGAAGGAACTGGGCTTCTCCCACGCCAAGGGGCTGGGCGTCGAGGACTACGACCGCGAGGGACGCGCGGTCGTCAGCCGGCGGGATGACCTGGTCTTCGTGGGCGGCTACTTTCCCAACGCCTCGGCCGGGCTGGCGCGGCTGGACTACAAGCGCCGGTTCGCCCGGGACCTGGCGGCCTTCGCGGCCCGCGAGCATGGGCAAGGCCGGCAGCTCGTCGTCACCGGGGACATGAACGTGGCGCCCGAGGAGATCGACCTGGCGCGCCCCCGGGAGAACCGGATGAACCCAGGCTTCACCGACGAGGAGCGGGAGGACTTCCGGGGCTACCTCGCGGCGGGCCTGCACGACGTGCTCCGCGAGAGGAACCCGGGGACGGAGGGGCTCTATACCTGGTGGACCGCCCGGGGGGGGGCCCGGGAGAAGAACGTCGGATGGCGCATCGACCACTTCCTGGTGTCCACCGCGCTCCTGGACCGCGTCAAGGAGGTGAGGATCCACCCGGAGGTGATGGGCTCGGACCACTGCCCCATCCACCTCGAGCTGGACTGACCCGCCGCCTGATGTCATGGTTCGGCGCCCGGGCGGGATAGTGTGATAACCTGCGAGCAAATCTTGGGGTTTCTATGAATCCGGCGATGCCAGGAGCGTCCCATTCGGCCGTCTTCAAGTTTCCGGCCGAGCGAACGCCGCTTGCGGAAGGGGTTTGACATGAAGACCTCCCGGTCCCTTCTCTCCTGCCTGACGGGGTTCCTGGTCTGCCTCGGTCTCGCCCTGGGGGCGCCGGCCTGCCGGGCCCAGGCGGCCTCCGCGGAGATGGCGCCCGCGATCGCGCTCAGCCAACGGGTGGAGCAGCTCAAGAAGGCGCTCGCCTCCGGGGATTCCGCCGCGATCAAGACGACCGTCGATGACGTGGAGAGGTTCCGGAGCCGGTTCGGCATCCACGACGTCACGCCGCTGGTGGAGGCCATGTGCCTCTGGGCCAGGCAGCAGGGCGACGAGGGCAGGCCGGACCTCGGCCTGGAGACCATGAAAGTCCTCGAGCACTGGGCGCCCGACAGGCCCATCCTGCTCGGAACCCGGATCATCCTGCTCCGGCAGGCCGGCCTCCGGGGCTACCTGGACAGCCTCCCGGAGGTGTTCCAGCTGACCAAGCTCCGGCTGGCCCACCCCACCCACCGCTGGCTCTGGCTCATGCAGCACGTGGCCTGGCTCCGGCTGATGGCCTCGGTCCTGCTGTGGGGCTGGGCGGCCGTCCTCGCCCTCCGCTACCGGAACGTCTTCCGCTACCTGTGGGAGGATCCCCTGTCCAAGCGCGGCATGGGATCCCTGGCCATGGCCGTGGTCGGGGCGCTGATGCTGGCCCTTCCCGTGCTGGCCGGCCTGGATCCCAGCCTGGCGGCCATGTTCTGGCTCTGGCTGCTGGCTCCCTTCATGCTGGGGCCCGAGGTGAAGGTGTCCCTGTTCGTGATCCTGCTCCAGCTGGTCCATCCGGCCCTTTCGCTCATGGAACCCATGGCCACGCGGACGCCCGCGCCGAGCCTGGTCGGCCTGCAGGTCCAGCCGCAGATCCGCCCCCTGGAGGAGCTGGGCGTCCGGGCGCTGCCCCCCGCGGACCGGGAGTTCATCAAGGGCTGGCAGCAGCTCGCCGCACAGGAGTGGGCGCCTGCGGAAGCCACCTTCGAGGCCCTGAAGGCGAAGCACCCCGATCGCGCCGCGGTCCTGAACAACCTGGGCGTCGCCCGTTTCCAGCAGGGGAAGCTCGAGCAGGCCAAGCAGGACTTCGACGCGGCCTTCCAGTCCATGGCGAAGGGGCTGCCCGAGATCCCGCTGAACCAGAGCGTGGTGGCCTTCCGCCAGCTGGACAGCGGCACCGGCATCGCCAAGCAGGAGGAGGCCCGGATGCTGGCCCCCGACTTCGTGTCGGGCCTCATGGCGGCGAACCAGTCGCGCAGCGAACAGCGCACGTTCGCCATCCCGCTCCAGGACACTCCCGCGCGCCTCGAAGCGATCGCCGGCGGACAGGCGCCGAAACACGAGGGATGGATGGAACGCCTCCAGAGCCCGGTGACCCTGTTCTGGCTCATCGCGACCCTGGTCGCTTCCGGGGCCATGATGGCCCGGCTCCGGAGGAGCATCAGCCAGGCGCATCCCACCCAGTGCAGCCGGTGCGGCGAGCCCTTCCACACGACGGACTGTCCGGACGTGAACGTGTGCTCCAAGTGCCACCACCTGTTCGTGCTCAAGGACGGCCTGCACGGCGAGAGCCGCAAGAAGAAGGTGGAGGAGGTGGCCGGCTACCAGCTGTCCCAGCGCTGGATCCACAAGGCCTTGATCGTCCTTGCGCCGGGCCTGGACGCCAGTTTCCTGGGCGCCACGCGCGAGGGATTCCTGGAGTTCTGCTTCCTGGCCTTCGCCCTGGGCATCGTGTTCGCGACGGGCAGGTCCGTCCGCTTCCCCGGGGAGATCATCCAGGACCCCGCCTCCACCTGGCAGAGCCTCGGCATCCTCCTGCTGGCCACGCTGTTCCTGAGATCCTGGCTCAAGCTCCTTCCCCGCCGCAATCCGCAAGGCATGAGGTGACACCATGGCCCTAGAAGGTTCGCTGCGGGATTTCGACCTCTTCTCCCTGTTCAACATGATCAAGACCCAGGGCAAGAGCGGGACGCTCGTGCTCTCCCGGGGGCAGGAGTTCGTGAAGATCTTCTTCGACCAGGGGGATATCGTCGGGTGCGATTCGAACCAGGTGCGCATGGAGGACCGCGTCGGCGCCATGCTCGTCAGGCTCGGCCGCCTTTCCGGGGACGAGCTGCTGGGCATGATCCAGAAGCAGCGCCAGACCCTGAAGCGCATGGGCACCCTCCTGCTGGAGAGCGGGAAGGTTTCCGCCCAGGACCTGCAGGACGCCCTCTTCAACCAGGCGATGTCCATCATCTACCGGACCTTCCGGTGGATCGAAGGGGACTACCGCTTCGATTCCATGCTGCCCCTGGACCTGGACCGCGAGAACTTCCCTCCCATCCCGGTCGACACCGTGCTCATGGAAGCCGCCCGCATCATGGACGAGTGGCCGGAGGTCCAGCGGCGGCTCCCGGACAACACGGTCCCGCTCGCGAAGACCCAGAAGGCCATGGAGCTGCACCTGGACATCGACCAGGACCTGTCCCTGGTCTTCGAGGGCCAGGCCCGGATGAACGTCAAGGGCTCCGGGCTCTCCCACGAGCAGGAGACGGTCCTGACGTATTTCACCGAGCCGCAGAGCATCCAGAGCGTGATCCAGGTGACGCGCTACGACGAGCTGGACACCTGCAAGGTCATCGCCTCGCTCCTGGAGGCCGGCCTCCTGGAGGTCTCCCAGGACACGGAGGAGCGCACGACGCCGCCCCCCTGGGGCATGTCCCCGGAAGCCCCGCCCATCCCCCAGGAACCCGCCGCGCCCTCGTCCTGGTTCTGGCCCCTGGTGGCCGTGCTCGTCCTGGCGCCGATCTTCACCTACGTCCCCCGGTCCCGAGGCTCCATGAACCAGGGCCTGGCGAGCCTCCAGCCGGCGGACGTGCGCGTCGGGCTGGACCGGACGATGCAGGATCGCCGGGCCTGGGCCTTCAGGATGGCGGCGCCGGCGGACGGCGGCGTCGGGCTGGCCAGGGAGCTGGGGTCGCCCCTGGACCGGTCCCAGAACCCCGCGCCGGACTTCTCGAGGCTGCCGGAGCCCTAGCTCCCGGGCCGGTCCCTGGGGGCCGCGAGCCACGCCACCAGCACCGATGCGAAGTAGAGTCCCATCAGGACGGCGCTGAAGAAGACCGTGGTCACGGCCACGTCCCCGGGCGTGACGAAGGCGCTGACGAAGGTGATCAGGATCGTGGCGTGGCGCCAGTACTTCAGCATCCATCGGGCCGTCACCAGCCGGAACCGGGCCAGGAAGTAGACGAGGACGGGCAGCTCGAAGCTGACGCCCGCCAGCAGCAGGGTGTAGAGGAACAGGTCGAGGTAGCTGTCGATGCGCAGGTTGGCCCTCAGGCCCGCGGCCGCGGCCTCCCGGAACAGGATGTCGCCCAGGAACTCGAAGGCCTGGCCGTAGGCGAAGAGGACCCCCAGCAGGAACATGAGGCTGGTGATGGCCACGAAAGGCACGGCCAGGCGCCTTTCCCGTTCGTAGAGCCCGGGGCGGATGAAGGCCCAGGCCTGGTAGAAGATGAACGGCGCGCTGAGGAAGGCCGCGGCCCAGAGGCTAAGCCTCATGAGGCTGAAGAAGGGCTCCGCCAGGTCGGTGAAGGCCCAGGGCCGGAGGCCGGCGGCCGCCTGGCCCGTCTGCCTCGCCATGGCCTCCAGGAAGGGTGCCTGGACCCAGCGCCACAGCATGAAGCGCAGGGGAGGGGTTCCGTGCAGGAAGGGGAGGTGGTCCTGCAGGCCGAAGGGGAAGCCGTAGGTGACCGCGAAGACCACGCCTACGCAGGCGAGGGAGCGGATCAGCCGCATCCTCAGCTCCTGCAGGTGTTCCCAGAAGGTCATCTGGTCGGGCGGGGGGAGGGCCATGGTCGGGGATCGTCCGCGATCGGGCCGCGAGGGCCGATCGGCGGGAAGCTCATTTCTTGTCGTTGCGGGAGGCGTCCTCGTTCACGGGATCCGTGATCTCGCGGCTGGCCTTCCGGAATTCCTGGATGCCCTTCCCGAGCGCCTTGCCGAGCTCGGGCAGCTTCTGCGGTCCGAAGAAGATCAGCAGCAGGATGCCGATCAGAAGCATTTCCGTAAGGCCTAGGTTCCCCATGGTTTGCTCCGGAGTGATAGGGTCACGCGCCCACGGGGAGGCGGCCGATGGAGTAGTAGACCCACCCCGCGTTCTTCATGGCCTCGGGCCGGAAGAGGTTCCGCCCGTCGAAGATGACCTTCGCCTTGAGCCTGCCCGCCACGGCTTCCAGGTCGGCGTTCTTGTACTGGGGCCATTCGGTGGCGATGAGCAGGGCGTCCGCGCCGTCGCAGGCGGCCATGAAGTCCTCGGAGTAGGCGACCTTGTCCCCGATCCGGGCCTTGACGTTGGGCATGGCCTCGAAATCGTGGACGACGATCTCGGCGCCCAGGCCCACCAGATTGTCGATGAGTTCCAGGGCCATGGCTTCCCGGATGTCGTCCGTGTGGGCCTTGAAGGCGAGCCCCCACAGGGCGAAGCGCCGGCCCTTCAGGGGGGCGGGGACCCCCGTCCGGCACGTGTAGTGTCCCCGGACCTTCCGGGCGAGGACCTGCTTCTGGTGCCGGTTCACCTCCACCGTGGCCTCCAGGGACCTCAGGCTCTGGCCGTTCTCCCGGGCGACCTTCAGGAGGGCCTGCAGGTCCTTGGGGAAGCAGCTCCCCCCGAAGCCGGGGCCGGGATTCAGGAAGTACTTGCCGATGCGGTGGTCGCTGCCGATCCCCTCCTTGACGTAGTCCACGTCGGCCCCGACCTTCTCGCACAGGGCGGCGATCTCGTTCATGAAGCTGATGCGCAGCGCCAGCATCGCGTTGGCCGTGTACTTGGTCATCTCGGCGCTGGGCGGATCCATCCGGAACCACTTGCCGCCCTCGGGGCTGCGCTTCCGCGCCGCGTCCAGGTGGGCCTGGTAGAGCCCCTTCATGACGGATTCGGCGTGCTCGCTGCGGCATCCGACCACCACCCGGTCGGGCAGGAGGAAGTCGTCGATGGCGCAGCCTTCGCGCAGGAACTCGGGATTGGAGACCACCTCGAAGGCGCGGTCCGTCTGGGCGGCGATCGTGGCGGTGACTCTTGCCGCCGTGCCCACGGGCACCGTGCTCTTGTCCACGACGACGAGGGCCGGTGCGTCCTTCGGGCGGAGGTTCATCTGCCGGCCGAGCTCCTCGGCCACGGCGACCACGTAGTGCAGATCGGCGCTGCCGTCGTCGCTCTGGGGCGTCCCCACGCAGATGAAGGCCGCGTCCGCTCCCGCGATCCCGTCCTTCATGTCCAGGGAGAAGCGCAGGGCGCCGGAAGCCTGGTGCCTGCGGAGGAGCTCCTCCAGGCCCGGCTCGTAGATGGGCGCGACGCCCTGGCGCAGCTTCTCGATCTTCGCCGCGTCCACGTCGACGCCGAGGACGCGGTGGCCGGATTCGGCGAAGCCCACGGCGGCGACCAAACCTACGTATCCGGATCCGATGACCACTACCTGCATGAGTCCCGCCTATGCTCGCGGCCTGGCCCGATCCAGGCCCGCACCGTCTCGCAGTGTAGCTGCCGTCCCGCGAAAGCGCGAGGCTTGATAAAATGCCAGCCAGGGGGTTCGCATGCTCTTGGCGACCATGGTTGACAATCAAGGTACCAATCTCTGGGAAGTCGTGCTCCACGGGGGCTCGGTTTCGAAAGTCGTGCTCCTGCTGCTCGCGGCCTTCTCCGTCATCAGCTGGGTGATCATCCTGCAGAAGGTCGTGCTGATGGAGCGCAGCCGGCGCGTCAACGAGACGTTCCGGAACGACTTCCGGAAGACCACGGACTGGCGCGACCTCAGGCACGCCGGAGCCGCCTACCGCCTCAGTCCCCTCCTCGGCCTGTTCAGCGCGGGCTACGCCGAGGTCACCTACCAGCTCAAGACCTCTCCCGGATCCGGACGGGCCACCATCAAGAGCATGGAGGCGGTGGAGCGCAGCCTCCAGCGCGCCTCCGTCGTGGAGATGGGACGCATGGAACACTACCTGGGCATCCTGGCCACCATCGCCGCCGTCAGCCCCTTCGTGGGGCTCTTCGGCACGGTCTGGGGCATCATCGACGCCTTCCGGGGGATCGGGGCCACGGGGAACGCCAGCCTGGCCACCGTCGCCGTGCCCATCTCCGAGGCCCTGGTCGCGACCGCGTTCGGCCTGATCGCGGCCATTCCGGCCCTGATGGCCTACAACTTCTTCCAGGGGCAGCTGAAGCAGTGGCAGACCGAGCTGGACGACTTCGCCCTCGAGTTCATCAGCCTTTCCGAACGCAACTTCACGTGACCGGGGAGGTGGGGATCCGGCTGCCGCTTTCCCTCGACTGGGAGGACTGGTTCCAGCTCTGCTGTCCCCCCTTCGACGATCCCTCGGCCCTGGACCGGTTCGAGTGCAGGCTTCCCCTGGCCACGGAGCGGGCGCTGGCGCTCTGCGGACGCCTGCGGGCCACCGCCACCTGGTTCTGCCTGGTGGACCAGGCCAGGCGGCATCCGCGGGTCCTGCGGGGGATCGTCGCGCAGGGGCACCGGATCGGACTGCACGGCCTCACGCACCGCCGGGCCTTCCTCTCGGGCCCGGACGCCTTCCGCGCGGGCCTCGAGGCCGGGCGGAGGGAGCTCGAGGACCTCGCCGGCGCGGCCGTGCTGGGATTCCGTGCCCCGGAGTGGAGCCTGCGGCATGCCGCGGAGGACTACTGGCGGTTGGTCCAGGAGGCGGGGTTCCTCTACGATTCCAGCCGGGCGCCCCTGGCGGTACTTGGATCCCCGGACTGGTCCAGGCGGGCCCACCAGCTCCAGGAGGGTTTCTGGGAGTGCCCGCCTCCCGTGGCCGGACGGGGATCCGCCACGGTTCCACTCTGGGGCTGGGGGATGCGGCTCCTTCCGGAATGGTGGCTGCGGTCCCGCATCCGGGAGCTGGCCAGGGGCGGGGCCGGGACTCCGCTCGTCCTCCATCCCTGGGAGCTGGACGAGGAACAGCCTCCGCTGCCGCACTGCACCCTCGGGCACCGCTTCGCCCACTCGGCCGGGCTCCGCGGGTATGCCGCCAGGCTGGAACGCATCCTGGAAGGCCTGCGCCTCGTGAGCCTCGAGGAACACCTCGGGCTGCCGGGAAGGGCGGCCGGTGTCTGAGACCCGCCCGGTCTTCTGGGCCCCCCAGCCCGCCCTCCCTCCGGCGCTGCACCTTTTCCAGCAAGCCCGCCTGGAGCGCGCGCTCGCCGAACCGCGCCGCAGGACCCTCCTCGCCTGGCCCACGGTGCTGGGCGCTCCCGTCCTGCGCTCCGCCCATCCCCAGGGCATTCCGGAACCCGTGCTCGTGGACCTGGCGGCGCGGATGGTGAAGGCCGTGGGCGCGGAGGATCCATCCCGCGCCTGGAAGGAGGACCTGGAGCTCTTTCCTGACACGGCCTCGCGGGGGGCGGCTGGATGGGCGCCCCACGCGGCGTGGGCGCCCTTCGCGTCCCGCGTCAGCCTGCGGGCGGGCGTGGCGCTGCTGGCGCTGACGGGCAGGCCGGAGGACGACCGCTACCTGCTGGGCTGCGCGGTCGCCCTCTTCAACTGCGCCTTGTTCCAGGAGTGCCAGGAGGCGCTGCGGAGGCTCCTCCCGCGCACGGACGGCGGGCTGGAGCGGGGACTTCGGGGGTTGCTTCTGCTGGCTTGCGGCTACTACCATCAACAAGGCCACCACGCTGCCGGGATGCGCAGCATCTGGACGGATGGGGCTCAGCACCTATGTTCCTTCAAAGGAGAACTGGATACGCCATGGGGCCGCGTCGCATTTTCCGAAAGCCTCGCCATGGCGGAGCAGCGGCTGGAATGGCTTGAACACGCGAGCGCCGAGGAGGACTGGGCGCGATTCTGGGAGACGCGGTCTCCGGAATGGGAGTTCGAATGATTTCCTGTGATGTACTGGTCCTGGGAGCGGGCATCGCCGGCTGCACGGCGGCCATCCACGCCGCGGACCTGGGCGCCGACGTGCTGGTGGTGTGCAAGGACCACCTCGGCGAGTCCAACACCTCCTATGCCCAGGGGGGCATCGTGGGCCATTCCCCGGAACGGTGCCAGGACTCTCCCGGCCTGTTCGCCAAGGACATCGAGGCGGCGGGGGACGGACTCTGCCGCCCGGAGGCCGTGGCGCTCCTCGCGGAGCAGGGCCCGCTGCTCTGCCGCGACTTCCTCTGGAAGCACCTCGGCGTCGCCTTCGACCAGGGGCCCGACGGGATGCCCGACCCCACCGCCGAGGCCGCCCACTCCGCCAGGCGCATCTACCACGTCAAGGACGCGACGGGGCGCGCGATCCAGGAGACCCTGACGGCCTCGATCAAGAACCATCCGCGGATCCGCCTGATCGAGGGCCACAGCCTCGTCGACCTGCTCACGATCCCCCACCACTGCTGCGATCCCCGGAAGGTCTACGACCCGATCCAGGTCTGCGGCGCCTACCTCCTGGACAATCTCACCGGCGCCATCGAGACGTGCCTCGCCAAGAGGACCGTCCTCGCCACCGGCGGGCTGGGCTACCTCTACCTCCACACGAGCAATCCGCCCTCCGCCACCGGGGACGGCCTGGCGGCGGCCTACCGGGCCAGCGCCCGCATCGTGAACTGCGAATACATGCAGTTCCACCCGACGACGCTCTACATCCCCCACAAGTCCCGGACCCTGCTCACCGAGGCGCTGCGCGGGGAGGGGGCCCTCCTGGTCAACCGGAAGGGCGAGCGCTTCATGTCGAAGTACGCCCCGGAGCAGATGGAGCTGGCCCCGCGGCACGTGGTCAGCCGCGCCATCTTCCAGGAGATGGCGGCCACGGGGGAGGTCTGCATGTACCTCGACCTGAAGCCGGTGGCGGCCCGGATGGACCTGGACGCCCGGTTCCCCACGGTTTCCGCCGCCTGCAGGGCGGAGGGCCTGGATCCCAACACCCAGCTCATCCCCGTGGTGCCCGCCGCCCACTTCTTCTGCGGGGGCGTCGCCGTGGACCTCGACGGCCATTCCAGCGTGCGGGGCCTCTTCGCCGCGGGCGAGGTGTCCTGCACCGGCCTGCACGGGGCCAACCGCCTGGCCTCGACTTCGCTGCTGGAGGGGCTCCTCTGGGGCTACCGCGCCGCCGAGGCGGCGGTGGCCGAGTGCCGGGAAGCCGCTCCCCTGGACCCGGGGGACTTCCACTCCTGGCGTCCCGTCAGTCCGGCCACCACGCCGGATCCGGTCCTCATCGAGCAGGACTGGAACAACATCAGGACCACCCTCTGGAACTACGCCGGCATCGTCCGGAACTACGCCCGGCTCGACCGGGCCCGGGGGGACATGGGCCACCTCTACCACCGCCTCGAGGCCTTCTACCGCTCCGCTCCCGTCTCCCGCAGCATGCTCGAGCTGCGGAACGGCATCATCTGCGCGCGCCTGATCCTCAAGGCGGCCCTCCAGAACCCTGAATCACGGGGATGCCACTACAGGCTGAACTGACAGGGCGGGTGCGAACTCTTCCACCCTTTCATCCATTTCATCCTTGTTGAAAGAACAAAAGATCAATTAACAAGGATGCAAGAGATGAAAGGGATGAAAAAGGATTGTAGATGTGAATATCTCATGAACAATGGATAGATAATGATGTTTTTTTGATCATTATCCAGCCATTGTTCATGCAGCGTCTTGGGGTTCGAGGCGCCAGCCTACTCGGGGAGGTACTTCCGGGTGAGGTTGCGGTTGCCGGTCTCCGTGAGGAGGACGTTGTCCTCGATCCGCATGCCGCCCAGGGGAATGAGCTCGTCGATGAGCTTCCAGTCGAAGCGGGCGGCGTGTTCCCCCGCGCGGAAGGGGCGCAGGAGCATGGGGATGAAGTAGAGGCCGGGCTCGACCGTGAGCACGTGGCCGGGTTCCAGGATGCGCGTGGTCCGGAGGGAGGGATGCTGCGGGGGCGGCGGCAGCCGGTCGCCCTCCGGCGAGGAGATGCAGCCCGCGACGTCGTGGACCGTGATGCCGAGATGATGGCCCAGCCCGTGGGGCATGAAGGGCCGGGTCAAGCCCATCGCCACGGCTTCCTCCGGATCCGCCTGGAGGATTCCCGCGGACTGGAGCAGGCCGCCGAGCTTCAGGTGCGCCAGGTGGTGGACCTCGCCGAAGGGAACGCCGGGCTTCATGGCGGCGCAGCATGCCTGCTGCAGCTTCTCGAGGCCCGCGAGGAGGGCCTTGAAGCGTGCATCGCACCCGGGCGCGGCGGTGGTGCGGGTGATGTCGGAGGCGTAGTCGCGCACCCGGGCGCCGCAGTCGAGCAGGAGGACCTTCCCGTTGCGGTAGTCGCCGCGCTTCTTCTCGTAGTGGAGGGTCGCGCCCTTGGGCTCCAGGGCCACGATGGAAGGGAAGGCCAGTTGCTTGTCCAGGCAGCCCAGGGCCTGCACGAAGGCGTGGTGGATCTCCACCTCCGAGCCTCCCGCCAGGAAGGCCTTCCGGCTCGCGGTGTGGCCCTTGGCGCCCAGCTCGGTGGCCTCTTCGAGCGCCTGGACCTCGTAGGGCGTCTTGTAGCTCCGTCCCCAGTCCAGGCGGGTCGTCAGCCGGGGCGGGTTGATCTCAAGGCCGGCGGCCTCGGCGCGGTCGGTCTCGTTCCCGATGTAGGCGGCGCGGCGGGGCTTGCCCACGGCCTCCCAGACGGCGTCCAGCGAGGGCGCTTCCAGGATCTCGAAGCCGGCCGCCCAGAAGGGCGAACCCAAGGGAAGCTGCTCGAACCAGTAGTCCTCGGGGGCGTAGCGGATGAGCTGGGGCTTCCGTCCGGGCCTGATCCTCAGGACATGGTGGGGGCCCTCGATGGGGCAGTAGTGCCGGAAGTGGGGGACGGTGCAGAAGGGTGCCTCGTGGTCGTCCGCGAAATAGACGAAGGGGGCGCCGCTGGAGATCACCAGCTCGTCGTGGCCCGAGATCCCCAGCGCCTTCTCGGCGTAGGCCTGCCGCGTGTCCAGGTGTTCGAGGAAGAGGGAAGTCAGGTCCATGGGGGACTCCAGGGGAAATCGTGGATGGTGGGGCTGCCTCGCCCCGGACCATTCTGGCAGCGTGGGCGGGGCGTGTCGAAGCCGCCCGGCGCGACCTCCCCCCGATCCTTCACCCCCCGGGCGCGAATCCTGCGATCATGCTTCCCATGCGCCTTTGGCACTACGAACTGACCGTCCCCGTGGGCCCGATGTGGGCGGCCTTCGACGAGCGCGGTCGCCTGAGGCGCCTGGAGTTCGGTTCGCTGGATCCCCGGGCCACCATGCCCGTGGCGCCCCGGAGCCAGCGGGAGGTCTATCGCTACCTGGTCCGCCAGCTGGAGGCCTATTTCGACGGCACTCTCCGGACCTTCACCGTTCCGCTGGATCCCCGGGGGGACGAGTTCCAGGCGCGGGTCTGGGACGAGGTCCGGACGATCCCCTACGGCGCGACGCTGGCGGAGGACGACCTGGCGGCCAGGCTCGGCGGCGAGGAGGTCCGGGCCCCGGCCGTGGCGGCGCTGGCGGCCAACCCCATCCAGATCCTCCTCCCCTGCCACCGCGTGGTCGGTCCCGGGGGCGGGTTTCCGGGCTACGGGATCGGGTCCGCGGTCCAGGAGGCGCTGGTGTCCCGGGAGCGCGGGATTCCCTGCGCGATCCGTTCCAGGTAGGCCGCCCTAGGATGCCGCGGGGGCGTCCGCGGGATCGATCCCGACGGAGGTGACTACGGCCCCGGCGGGGTCTGCGGCGCGCGCTTCCAGCTTGCCGGCTCCCTCCGCCCGCAGAAGATCCCCGGGAGAGAGTTCGAAACTGTCCACCCGCGCCTTTCCGGAGACGCAGAAGAGGAACCGGACCCAGGCATGTGGGATCGCGACGGGGGGGGGGCCCAGGCGCAGCACCTCCAGGTGGTGGCGGCATCCAGCCCGCCGGGTGATGACGTTGAAGTCCCGGCAGGGACCGTCCAGCAGGGTCCCGTCCGTCCGCCAGTCCCCGCTGAACGCGACGGGCTCCAGGAGGCCGTCCAGCCGCACCGCCGGGCGCTGGTCGAAGCCCAGCTCCATGCCCCGGCCCTCCAGCAGCAGGAGCGTGCGGTCGCAGCCTTCGAACCGGGAGAAGGGGCCGGAGACGCCCACGTCCGCCATGCTCAGGCGCCACAGGAAGCCGCCGTCGAGGCTGGCCCCCTCCGGCTCGATGATCAGTTCCAGGGTGGTGCCCCCGCCGTTCTTCCAGGGCATGGCCCGGTAGTCGGAAGGGTGCAGGAGGCGGTAGGACGGGAAGGACATGGCGCATTCCGGAGGTTTCGTTCATTGTAGGGGGAAAAGGTGCGGTCCATGTTCAACCCTCCCCATCCCCTCCTCTTCATCGACGCGATCCACGGCTTCCTGCGCGAGGACTGGGGCACCCAGGACTGGACCACGGCCTCCGTTCCCGACCGCAGGGTGACCGCGCGGGTCAAGGCCAAGGCGGAGGTGGTCCTGGCCGGCCTGCCGGTCGCCCGCGAGGTCTTCAGGGCCGTGGATCCGCTCCTGGACGTCCAGAGCCTGGTCGAGGACGGGACCTTGGTCCCCCGGGGCGCGGAGGTAATGGCCATCGCGGGTTCCAGCCGGTCCATCCTCATGGCCGAGCGGGTCATGCTGAACCTGCTCCAGCGGATGAGCGGCACCGCGACCCTCACGAGGAGCTTCGTGAAGGCCGTCGAGGGCACGGGCGCCAGGATCCTCGACACGCGCAAGACCACACCCGGCCTGAAGGTGCTCGAGAAGTACGCCGTCCGCTGCGGGGGCGGATTCAACCACCGGCTGACGCTGGGAGACGGCGTGCTGCTCAAGGAGAACCACATCGCCGCCGCCGGGGGGATCCAGCCCGCGGTGGCGGCCGCGCGGCGGGTCTCGCCCAACCTGGTCAAGATCGAGGTGGAGGCCGAGACCCTGGCCCAGGTGCAGGCGTGCCTGGCGATCCCGGAAGTGGACGGCATCCTCCTGGACAACATGTCCGATGCGCAGATGCGGGAAGCCGCCGGGCTGCGGGCCGCCTCGGGCCGGGGGATCTTCCTGGAGGCCAGCGGGAATCTGAGCCTGGAGCGGGCGCGGAGCGTCGCGGAGACGGGCGTGGACTTCCTGAGCGTCGGCGCCCTGACCCACAGCGCGCCGGCCGCGGACCTGAGCCTCCGGCTGGACTGAGGAGCCCCTATTCGCCCTTGAAGACCGGAGGCCGCTTCTCCAGGAAGGCCTGGATCCCCTCGTGGTAGTCGTTGCTGTCGTAGACCTTCCGCCGCAGTCCCTGGATGCGTTCGAACATGTTGGGGGAGAGGGGGGAGGCGTTGGACAGCAGCCGGAAGGATTCCTTCATGGCCGCGATGGAGAGGGGGCTGTTGCGGGTGATGTTGGCGGCCAGTCCGTAGGTGAAGGACTCGAGTTCGTCCGCGGGGACGAGGTGGTTCAGGATGCCCTGGAGATGGGCCCGCTCGGCCTTGATGGGCTGGGCGGTGAAGAACATCTCCTTGGCGGCGTTCAGGCCCAGGATGTTCATGAAGCGCAGGAGGCCCGAGGGGTTGTAGGGCACGCCCAGCTTGGCGGGCGTCATGGTGAACTGGGCCTCCGGGCTGCCGATCAGGATGTCGCAGGTGAAGGCCAGGTCGCAGGCCCCGCCCCAGACGCTGCCCCCGATCATGGCGACCACCGGGATGGTCATGTTCTGGACCGTCCGCAGGACGCGCACGAGCGGATCCTCGTAGCCGAGGGGATCCCGGCCCGGAGTGGGGAGTTCCTTGACGTCGTGGCCGGAGGACCAGACCCTGGCGCCCTCGTAGGCCCTCAGCACGATCACCCGCGCCTTCTGGTCCGCCATGGACTCGAAGGCGTCGATCATGTCGTTGATGAGCGCACCGCTGAGGGCGTTGCGGTGCGCCGGGTGGTTCATCGTGATCGTCCCGATGTGGTCTTCGTAGCGGGTCTGGATGAAGGACATGGGGGCTCCTTTGCGCGAAGGGTTCACTCGGGGGTCTTGGATGCCAGTTCCCAGCGGGTGCGCTGGAGCCAGACCAGCACGTCCTTCCCGCGCTCGTCCTGGCCGGAATAGCGCAGCTTCACGGGGCCCTTCCCGTCGCGCTTGGTGACCTTCACGCCGGGACCGCTGCCTTCGGCGAGGAGCCTGTGGAGGGCCTCCGGGGAACCCAGCTGCGGGAGGAAGGGAAGGGGGAGCTTGTCGAAGGAAACGCCCCTCATGTCCAGTTCCCGGCGCGGGATCTGGATCCTGTAGCCGGCCGCGCGGTCCCCCGAAAGGAACACCAGGCGCTCCCCGAGGCCGAAAAGTTCCAGGACGACCTTCTCTGAAGCGGTGTCGAGGAGCAGGTTCAGGGTCCCCTTGCCCTCGCCTTCCTGGCCCGAGTAGCCCCAGGCGTACTGAGCCTTCAGGAGCGTCCTGGCGGCGGCCTGCTGGGGTGGAGCCGAAACGGGCGCGCCCTGGGGCTGGGCTGCCAGGAGCTGGGATGCCAATGCGAGAATGACTGCCTTCACGGTGTTTCCTCTTCCTCTTCCGGGGCTTCCTCCGGTTCCTGCCGGGAGGTCCCGTCCTTCGCGCGCTGCTTCTTGGCGATCTCGACGCGCAGCTTCTCTGTCTGGACCTCGAGTTCCGCCCGCTGGGGGAACGCGAAGGGGAGGGCCCGTTCCCATTGTTCCAGGGCCTCCTCGGGGCGGTCCAGCTTCAGGAGCACCTCGCCCAGGTGCTTCCGGATCTCCGGACTGAGCGGGGTGAGGGTCACGGCCTTGCGCAGGGCCTCCTCCGCCTCCTTGAACTTGCCCTGCTTGTACAGAGCCCAGCCCCAGCTGTCCATGGTGGATCCGTTCTTCGGATCCTGCGCCATGGCCGAGGCGATGAGCTGGCTGGCCTCCTGCAGGTCGCCGCCGTTCTCCAGCAGCAGGTAGCCCAGGTTGTTCTGGAGCATCGGGAAGGCCGGATCCAGCTTCTGGGCCTCCCTCAGCGCCTGGATGGCCTCGGCGGGCCGGCCGAGCTGGTCCAGCGCGTTGGACTGCATCATGTAGAGGTCGGGCCGCTTGGCAGGGGAGGCCTTGAGGGCCAGCTGCACCATCTCCAGGCACTGCTCCCACTGCCGGAACTCGTTCCAGAGCGCCGCCATGTTCTCGCAGTCCAGCTGCGCCAGGGCCTGGACAGCGTCCTTCCTGGTGATCGTCTTCTCCTTCAGCAGCCCCGGCGGCAGCTCCTTCGCGGCCTGGAACAGGGCCTGCTCGGAGAAGCGCAGCATGCCCTCCTCCAGGGAGGCGTACGCGCCCTTCCAGTCCTTGGTCTGGATCGCGGCCTGCACCCTCAAGGCCAGGAGTTCGCCCTGGTTCCCGCTCTCCGGCCAGCCGTCCAGGAGGGCGAGCATGTCCCTGGGCCGTCCCTGCATGAGCAGATCGGCGGCATGGTAGAACCGCGCGTTCTGGAGGAACTGCGGATCCTCCGAGGGGAGGACCTTGGAGGCGAAGAGTTCCCGCCAGATGGTCTCGGCCTCGGAAAGTCTTCCCAGGCACATCAGGCAGAGGCCCTGGAAGTAGGACAGCCTCGGCGAGGGGCGGAGGGCCTCGGCCTTGCGGTAGGTCTGGAGGGCCTCCGCGAAGCGTCCGGTCTGCAGCTGGATGCGGGCGATGTTCTCCCAGATGGCGGGTTCCAGCGGATAGTGGGTGCCGAGCAGGAGGAAGCTCTCCTCCGCGTGGCCGAGGAAGGCCTTGTCGGCCTGCTCCTTGGCCAGCTCCTCCAGGAGGTGCAGGTGCTGCTCCAGGGGGCGCTCGTGCTGGCAGAGCGCCATGATGGCTTCCCGGCGGGCGTCGTAGCGGTTCAGGGTGGCTCCGAGGAGGGCGGCGCGCTCCCAGGCGATGTCCTCCAGGGGGGCGTTGTTCAGCCGGAGCGTCGGGTGCATCCGGCCCAGGCCGAGCCAGGCCTTGAGCGCGGTCTCGTCGTCCCCCATGGCCTGGCTGATCTGGGCCAGACGGAACCAGACTTCCGGATCGTTGGGCAGGAGCCGGGAAGCCTCGAGGAAGGCGTCCCGCGCCTGGGCCCTGGCGCTGGAATCCGACTGGCCCCGCTGGTTCTGGATCGTGCCGAGGATGAACCAGGCTTCCGCGTTGCGGGGATTCAGCTCCGTGGCCTTGACGGCGGGCGCCAGCGCCTTCTCGGCATCGTTCGATTCGAGGTAGGCCTCCGACAGCCGCAGGTGGGCTTCCGAACTCGTGGGCTCCAGGGCGACCGCCTTCTGGTAGAGGGGGATGGCGCCGCGGGGATCGTCCCCCCCGGCTTCCTGCTGCTTGATGCGGGCCTGGAACATCAGCGAACGGGGATCGTCCTGGCGCTGGGGCCAGGCGGGCAGCCCGAGCGAGGCCAGCAGCAGGAGGGACGAGTAGTTTTTCAAGATGGACACGCGTGTTCCTGGGATCATCGAAGGAGGGCCACCATCCGGGCGTGTGCGCCCGCCCAGGCGTCCGGAGGCAGGAGGCGCAGGACGGCGCGCCGTCCCCGGACCGGCAACACGCAGTGTATCGCCGATTCCCCGGTTCCCCCGGGCCCCGACAGGGCTTTTTTATCCCTGGCGAGGGCAGGCAGGCAGTCCTCCCAGGCCGGGATCAGGCCGGCCAGGGGCCGGAGCCGGTCCGCGAGTCTTTGCAGGAACTCCCCGGATTGGGCCGGGAGCCCCTCGGCTTCCGCCAGCAGGCAGGCGGCCAGCGTGCCGAGCCCGACGGCTTCTCCGTGGAGCAGCTCGAACCTGGAGGCGGACTCCAGGGCGTGTCCCAGGGTGTGTCCCAGGTTCAGGAGCTTCCGCTCGCCCCGTTCCTGGGGATCCAGGTGCACGACCGCCCCCTTCTGGAGCAGCGAGCGCTCCAGGTCCTCCAGGCCCGGGGCCGGACAGGCCAGCAGCCGTTCCGCCCAGGGGAGGTCGCCCTCGATCAGGGCGTGCTTGAACAGCTCCCAGGCCCCCGCGTCCCGCTGGCGCGCGGGCAGCGTCGACAGGAAGTCCGTGCAGACCACCATGCGCGCGGGGGGGTGGAAGACGCCGGCGAGGTTCTTCCCGGCGGCGAGGTTGACCGCGGTCTTGCCGCCGAGGCCGGCGTCCACCTGGGCGAGCAGGGTGGTCGGCCAGCAGTGCCAGGCCACGCCCCGCAGGAAGAGCGCGGCCGCCAGCCCCGCCATGTCCGTGAGCACGCCGCCGCCGACGGCCACGATCGTCGCCTCGCGGTGGAGGGGCAGGGAGGCCCAGGCCTCCAGCCACGGAACCAGGGTGTCCAGGCGCTTCGTGCGCTCGCGGGTGGGGACCCAGAGGGTTCCGGGGGGCTCGGGAAGGTGGCGGCCCGTCCAGTGGTCCCGGACCCGCTCGTCCCCGATGAGCGTCCAGGGTCCGGGAGGCAGCAGGCCGGCGGCCAGGGGCTCGCCGAGGAACACTTCCGTGGGGAAGCCTTGGGGCAGCGGCAGTCGGGCCGGTCCGGGGCCGCCTGCGCTCACAGCCGTTCCCGGAACTCGTCCTCGTCGTCGGCCCCGTTCTCCTTCCGGAACCGGTCCGTGAGCTGGTCCAGCTCGATGTAGCGGTCGGCGGTGTCCATGACCTTGTTGGCCATGGCGCTGCGGAACCCGGCGACCTCGATCCGGATCCCCTTCTGGGCCAGGACCTGGAGGGGGTAGGCGAAGTCCTCGTCGCCGCTCACCAGGATGATCAGGTCGACCTTCTCCGAGTAGGCGATCATGTCCGTGGTGATCTCGACTTCGAGATGCGCCCGCCGGGTGCCGTCCCTTTCGAGCTTGACGGGCTTCTGGACCACCCGGAAGCCGTTCCGGCGCATCCAGTGCAGGAAGCCCCGCTGGCGGTCCGCACCCTCGTCCACGCCCGTGTAGAAGAACGCCCGGAGGAGCTCCCGGTCCTTCCCGAGGAGCACGGCCAGCAGCCGCGAGTAGTCCACCTCGAAGCCCAGCTGCCTGGCGGAATGGAAGATGTTGTTCCCGTCGATAAAAACGGCGCAGCGCATCATGCGATAGGTTCCTGTAAAGCGGGGATCGGCTCCCGGTGGTCTGAATAGGTCCGCGTGCGGATCCGTCCATGATGCCACAATGGGCCCATGGCGGAACCGGCCAGCTCCTTCTTCCACAGCGACCAGGTGGACGCGAGCCCGATGAGGCACACGCTGCTGCTGAGGCTCATGGGCTACCTGAAGCCCTACTGGCCCGGCCTCCTGGCGCTGCTGGCACTCATGGCCGCGGGGGCTTTCCTGGAGGTGATGCCCTCGGAGTTCACCCTGCGGCTCATCGACCGGCACATCGCCGCGGGCAGCCTCCGGGGATCGGGCCCGCTGATCGCGGCCTTCTGCGGGATGCTCGTCCTGGGGTTCGTCGTCGCCTTCCTTCGCTACGTCCTGCTGGCCTGGATCGGGCAGATGGCCATGCTGGACCTGCGGGTGCAGCTCTTCTCCCGCCTGATGGGGAGGTCCACCCACTTCTTCCACCGCAACCCGGTGGGGCGGCTGATGACCCGGGTCACCAGCGACGTCCAGAACCTCAACGAGATGTTCTCCTCCGGCTTCGTGGCCATCGTCGGGGACGCCCTTTCGCTCCTCGCCATCGTGGCCTGGATGTTCGTCAAGCACGCGGGCATGGCGGCCGTGGCGCTGGGCGTCATGCCCTTCCTGCTCGTGGCCACGGAGGTCTTCCGGCGCCACGCGAGCGAGGCCTTCCGGGAGACCCAGGGGCGCTACGCCGCGATCCAGGCCTACCTGCAGGAACAGCTCTCGGGCATGAGCCTGGTCCAGATGAACGCCCAGGAACCCAGGAGCGGACGACGCTTCCAGGCGCTGAACCAGAAGTACCTGTCCGCCTTCCTCAGGACGATCCTCGCCTACGCGGTGTTCTTCCCGGTCGTGGAGTTCATCACGTCCGCGACGCTGGCCGCGCTGATCCTCTACGCGGGCTTCAGGCTCCAGTCCGGGACCCTGACCCTGGGGCTGCTGCTGGCGTTCATCCAGCAGTCCGGCCGCTTCTTCCGTCCCATCCGGGAACTGTCCGAGCGCTACAACGTCATGCAGGCGGCCATGGCCTCCAGCGAGCGCGTCTTCAGGCTCCTCGACAACGACGAGGAGATCGGCGAGGCGCCCGGCGCGGCCGTTCCGGCATTCCAGCGCGAACTCCGGTTCGAGGATGTCTCCTTCGCGTACGACGAAGGGGGACGCCGGGTCATCGAACGCCTGTCCGGGAGCATCCCGAAGGGACGGCGGGTGGCGGTCGTGGGCCACACGGGCGCCGGGAAGAGCACGCTCATCAATCTCCTGATGCGCTTCTACGACGTGTCCGACGGGGCGATCACCCTGGACGGGGCCGACCTGCGCGGGCTGAAGCTCAAGGAGCTGCGCGGACTCTTCGGGCTGGTCCTGCAGGACGTGTTCATCTTCTCGGGCACCCTGGAGGAGAACATCACCCTGGGCCGCGGGCGCGATGCGGACCGGCTGGCCCTGGCCCTGGAGCAGAGCCAGCTCCAGGACCTGGTGGGCCGCCTGCCGATGGGGCTCGGAACCCAGGTCGGGGAACGGGGCCAGAAGCTCTCCGCGGGGGAAAGGCAGCTGGTCGCCTTCGCCCGGATGCTCTACGAGGAGCCGCGCATCCTGCTCCTGGACGAGGCCACCGCGAACATCGACAGCGAGACGGAGCACAAGATCCAGTGCGTGATCGAGCGGGTGAGCCACAAGCTGACCACCTTCACCATCGCCCACCGCCTGAGCACCATCAAGGACGCGGACGAGATCTGGGTCATGGACCAGGGACGGATCCTGGAGCGGGGGACCCATGACGGGCTCATGGAACGGAACGGACACTATGCCAGACTGGTGCGCCTGCAGTTCGAGCCTGAGCAGGCGGAGGTCTAGAGCTTGATCCACCTTCCTCCCATCGTTCCCGTCGTGGATGCCCGCCCGGAGCCTGCGCTCCCGGCGCAGGTCCGGCGGCTGGGGGACGCGGGGTTCCCCCTGGTGCTGGTCCGAGCGGCCGCGCCGGCCGGAGAGGCCCAGAGGCAGGGGCTGGAGCCGGCGCGGGAGGCCTCCTGGGAGAACGGAGGCTGGCCCACCCTCGTCCTCGAGGACTGGGGATCGGCCGGGCCCGGCTGCGACCAGGCAGGCGTGGGACCCGTCCGGTTCGGGAGCAGGCCGTCCCGGGGGCTCGATCTGGAGACGCTCGCGCGGGGCTGTTCGGACCTGAGGGATAAGGGCCTCGCGCCGGCGGCCTTCGGGGAGCTCGATTGGGCGGATGCTCCCGCCTGCTTCAGGGCGGGGGTCGAAACCCTGCTCCTGGCCCCCCGGGATCTCCCCGCGGCGAGGCTGGCGGAGCTCCTCTGGGAGGCGCAGTGCGCGCGCTGGCGCGTCCGCCCCCCCCTCCACCCGGAGCGGGGCGTGGCCCTGGTCGGGGGGAGCGGCTGCGGGAAATCCACGCTGGCGAGGGTGCTGGCGGGCCGGCTCCGCCTGCCCGCGAAGGACCTGGACGAGGCCGTCGTGCGGCGAGCGGGCAAGCCGATCTCGCGGATCTTTTCCGAGGACGGCGAGGCAGCCTTCCGGACCCTGGAAACCGAGGTCACCCGCGAGGCCTTCCGGTCCCCGGCCGTGCTCGCCCTGGGAGGGGGCGCCTGGGAGAGCGAGCCTGTCCGGCGCGCGGCCCGGGAGTCCGGCTACGGGGTGCTCTGGATCGCGGAGAACCCCGGCCTCGCGTGGCGGCGCGTGGCCGGGGATCCCCTCCGGCCCCTGAGCGGGGAACGGGAGCGCTTCATGGCCCGGTGGAGGGCCCGCGTGCCGGCCTGGAGGGAGGCTCCCATGGTCCTGCCCCTCGGCCGCAGCCCCGGACAGCTCGCGGACGCGCTGGGCGAGACCCGGGGGATCTGATCCGGGCCCGGGCCGGGCCAGTGACGTGCATCATTCGGGACGCCGAAAGGCCGGCTGGATGTGCGACACTGGAGGCACCCCCTCCATGGACCTCATCCTGTCGGACATCCACGCCAATCTTCATGCCCTCCGGGTCGTGCTGCGCTACGCCCGCCGAAAACCCATCGCCCGGTTCGTCTTCCTGGGAGACTTGGTCGGCTACGGCGCCCATCCGAACCAGGTGCTCGAATGCATCCGCCTCCTCAAGCCGAGGGTGCTGGTGCGGGGGAACCACGACAGGGCCTGCGTCCGCGCGGACGATGACGACAACTTCAGCCTGCCGGCCAGGGTGGCCGCGGCCTGGACCCGGGAGAGGCTCAGCCGGGGACATGCCAGGTTCCTCGAGGCGCTGCCGGCGGGACCGCGCTGGGTGGGCCAGGACTACCAGATCTCCCACGGGTCGCCCCTCGACGAGGACGCCTACCTGCTGCACCCGAGGGACGCGCTGCATGCCTTCGACGGCTTCTCCGCCCAGGTGTGCTTCTTCGGCCATACCCATCTCCCCTGCGCCTACGTCCTGGATGAAGCGGCCCAGCTCCTCGAGGGGATCCGCCTCGAACCCGGCCGATGGCTCTCCCTCAGGGACGGCTGCCGCTACCTCGTCAATCCCGGCTCGGTGGGCCAGCCCCGGGACCGGGATCCCCGGCTCTCCTTCGTCACCTGCGACACCAGGAAGAGACGGTTGATGCTCCACCGCCTGGAATACGACCACGAGGGGGCCGCCCAGGCCATCCTCGCGGCCGGCCTCCCCTCGAACTTGGCTGAACGCCTGCACTACGGAAACTGAAGGACGCACCCATGGCTCAGAACGACGACTTGAGTGGACCCGAACTGGAGACACTCCTTGCCCAGGCCAAGGAAGGGTGCGCCCATGCGAGCATCCGTGCCGTGGGGAGTTCGAGGATGCTGGGCGACCTGCAGGTCCGCGGCCTCGAGCCCGGGAAAGCCGTCCAGCTCATGGGGGTCAAGCGCCGGGAGCAGTTCCCTTCCTCGGGCACCGAGGTGACGCTCTCGATCCTGATCGGAGACGAGGTGATTTCCTCGAGGACCGTCCTCCTGGATCCCATCATCTACAGCGAGGGGGACACCCTGTTCCCGCCCGTCCTGCGGGTCGCCTGGCCCGCCAGGGCGGTCCAGTCCCACCGGCGCCGCGACGTGCGGGTAGCCTCCCCGGACCTGCCGCCCTTGAGCGCGACCCTGGAATTCGGGGGCCGGAAGTTCCAGGCGGACCTGCTGAACTTGACGGAAACGGGCATGGGCCTGGGGTTCTCCGAGGAATTTCCCATCGCCCTCAAGGATGTCGTGGAGGTCGAGACCCGGTTGCCCAGGGGCCGGATCATCCGCACGACCGGGGAAGTTCGCTACGCGGAGACCGTGGCGGGCGAGCCCCTGCCGTTCCGCGTCGGGCTCGTCCTGGGATCCATGGCCGACCATGTCCAGGACACGCTCCACCGCTTCATCCAGGCCCGCAGGATGGACCGCTCCGAGGGGATGAGGCGGCTCCGCTGAATCCGGAAATCTTGCCCTGGATCGCCGGGAAGTTCTTGAAGCATAATCGCTCCTGTCGAGGTCTCCATGATCCCGGGATGCCGAAAGAAACAGCGACGGGCCGAGCACGAGGCCCGGTCCGCCTGCGTGACCGCGGAACCCTGAGGCCGGTCTGCATCGGCTGATGTCTCGAGTCCCGATAGAAGGAAGGCGGAGGTTTCCTCTGCGGACCTCCTTCCGCGATCGGGGCGGTTCTTCGCCCATTCCATCCGACATTCCATGGAGCAACCCATGCCCAAGACCATGATCGAACCTTTCCGCATCAAGTCCGTCGAGCCCATCAGGATGACCACCCGCGCGCAGCGGGAGAAGCTGCTCGAGGAAGCCAAGCTGAATCCCTTCAAGCTGCACGCCGAGGACGTCCTCATCGACTGGCTCACGGACTCCGGCACCGGCGCCATGAGCGCCAACCAGTGGGCCGCCATCATGCAGGGCGACGAGTCCTACGCCGGCGCCCGCAGCTATTTCCGCCTGGAGGCGGTCGTCCAGGACATCACCGGGATGAAGCACTTCATCCCCACCCACCAGGGCCGCGCCGCCGAGAAGGTGCTGTTCACGGCCGTCTGCAAGAAGGGCGACGTGGTGCCCAGCAATTGCCACTTCGACACCACCCGCGCCAACCTGGAATACAACGGCGTCGAGGCCCTGGACCTGGTGATCCCCGAGGGGCTCCAGCCGGCCCTGATCCATCCCTTCAAGGGCAACATCGACCTGGGCCGCGTGGAGGACGTGTTGAAGAAGCACGGCGACCGCATCCCCTTCGGTATGATCACCGTCACCAACAACACCGGCGGCGGGCAGCCCGTCTCCATGGCCAACATCCGCGCCTACTCCCAGCTCCTGAAGAAGTACGGCAAGCCCCTCGTCATGGACGTCTGCCGCTTCTCCGAGAACGCCATGTTCATCAAGCTGCGCGAGGACGGCTACCAGGACAAGACCATCAAGGAGATCTGCCAGGAGATGTTCTCCTACGCCGACGGGGCCACCATGAGCGCCAAGAAGGACGGCCTGGTCAACATCGGCGGCTTCATCGTCCTGCGTTCGGACGAGTGGCTGGACCGCGTGAACGAGATGCTGATCCTGACGGAAGGTTTCCTCACCTACGGCGGCCTCGCGGGCCGCGACCTCGACGCCCTGGCCGTGGGACTGGTGGAGGGCATGGACGAGGACTACCTCCGCTACCGCCTGCGCACCGCCGAATACTTGGGCGAGAAGCTGGAGGCCGCGGGCATCGGCTTCGTGAAGCCGACGGGCGGCCACGCCGTCTACATCGACGCCAAGACCGTCCTGCCCGACATGCCCAGCGATCAGTACCCCGCCTGGTCGCTGTGCAACGCCCTCTACCTGGAAGGCGGCATCCGGGGCGTCGAGATCGGCTCCGTCATGTTCGGGAAACACCTCGAGGACGGCACCGAGACCTACCACAGCATGGAACTCGTCCGCCTGGCCTTCCCGCGCCGCATGTACACCCAGTCCCACTTCGACTTCGCCGCCGAGGCCATCGCCGAGGTGAAGGCCAACGCCCGCCTGGTGCGGGGTGTCCGCATCGCCAAGCAGAGCAAGTACCTCCGCCACTTCACCGCGGAGTTCCGCTGGGCCTGACGGAATCCTGATCCGAGCGGGGGCCGGAGACATCTCCGGCCCCCGCGTTTTTCATCCCGCGAGACGGGGAAGCTTCCGCGTCCGCTCCCGGGATCAGAGGCGTATCCCGAACCGGGCGGCCAGGTCCAGGTAGCTGGCCCGGATGGCCTCGATGACCTCCTCCGGGAGGTGCGGCGCGGGGGGGATCCCCTCCCGGCCTGACAGCGTCGCCAGGTGTTCCTGGAGGCGGCGCTGGTCGATCGTATGGGGAACCACTCCGGGCTTCCACTGGTCCTGTGCCCAGTAGCTGCTCGCGCCCGGCGTGAGGACTTCGTCGACCAGGACGAGGGAGCCGTTCCCCTTCAGCCCGAACTCGAACCTGGCGTCGGCCAGGATGATGCCCCGTTCCCAGGCCAGGTGGTAGCCGCGCATGTAGAGGGAAAGGCTGCAGTCCTTGAGCCTTCGCGTCAGGTTGACCCCGACGCGGTCCACCAGTTCGGTCATGCCGATGCCCCGGCGCTGGCCGTCCTCGGTGCGCAGGAAGGGCGTGAAGATGGGTTCCGGGAGAAGGCCCGCCAGCTTGATCCTCCGCGACGGCCTGAAGCCGCAGATGCTCCCGGTGGCCTGGAGCTCCTCGTAGGCCCTGCCCGCAAGACATCCGTGCACGGTGCATCCGACGGGGAGGGGCCTGATCTTCTCGACCAGGAGGGACCGCCCTTCGAGGGATTCGCGGAAGGCCTGCAGCGCCTCGGGGAACTTCCGGACATCCGCAGCGACGAGGTGGTTCGGGGCGATGTCCCGGGTCGCGTCGAACCAGAAGGCGGCGATGCGGGTCAGGATGCGCCCCTTGTCCGGGATGGCGTCGGGCAGCACGCTGCCGGACACCGAGATGCGGTCGCTGGCGACGATGAGTTCGCCGTCCTCGAGATCGAAGAAGTCCCGGTCCCTCTCCGAGCGAAGGAAGGGGCAGGGCAGGTCGGGTGTCAGCCGGATGGGGGTATCGATCATGGTCATGTTGAACGGGACGTAGGAGGCGAACCGCGAGTCGAGGCCCCTGGGCGAAGTTCTCCCCGGAGTCCCGTGCGCGTGGGAAAACGGTATGCAAACCCCAGGCCAGCCACACCCGTCCGGCGATCGAGCATACTGGTCTGGTCGAGGGAGATCCGATGGAAAGAGACAGGGGCCGCAGATCCCTTCCCGACCGGAGGCTGGACGAGGTCGTCCTCCGGATGACGCGGATGCTCATCCGCCGCGAGGGCCGCGGCCTGAAGCGGCTCGGGCTGCTGGAGGAGGCCGCGCGGACGCTGCTGGAGCTCTTCCAGTGCGAGGCCGTCGAGATCTGGTCGGGCCAGGGGACCGGCATCCTCCGCTACGGGGTCCATCGCGGCGGACAGGAGGGCTACCTCCCGCTGCCCGGCGAAGCCTGTCCGGTCACCCGGATGTGCTTGGGCCTTCCCGGGCTGGAAGACGATCCGGCTTGCCGGCCTCTTGGGGAGAACGGCAGCTTCCTGGTGGACCTGCCCCGGGAGGGGGCGAGCCGCCCGGCCTGGGAAGGTTGTGGCGTCTCCTGGCGCTCACTCGCGGTCGTGCCCCTCGGGACGGTCCAGGAAGGCGTCCTGGTCCTGGCGGGGCACGGCCCCGGCTGGATCAGGCCGAAGGAAATCCCCTGCCTGGAGGACGTCGCCCGGATCATCGGGATCGGCGTCGCCTTCCATCAGCCGCGGGAGGCCCTCGGGGAGCGGGTCAAGGAGCTCACGTGCCTCTACGGCCTCTCCCGGCTGGCGCAGCAGTCGGACCTGCCCCTGGGCCGGCTCCTGCAGGGGATTGCCGAGCTCGTCCCGCCCGCGTGGCAGTACCCGGAGTCCGCCCACTGCCGGATCACGTTCGACGGGGACGTGTTCGAGAGCCGCGGGTTCAGAGAGACCCGCCTGCGGCAGGGCGCCGCCCTCCTCGTGAAGGGCGCCCTGCGCGGCGGCATCGAGGTCTTCTACAGCGACGAGGTCTCCGGAGCCGGTCAAGGCAGCCCCTTCCTGGCCGAGGAGAGCAACCTGATCGAAGGGCTGGCCCGGGAGGTGGCCCTCGTCATCGAAAGGCGCCGGCTGGAGGAGGATCGGGAGAAGCTCTGGGAGCAGATCCGGCACATGGACCGCCTGGCGACCGTCGGCCAACTCGCCGCCAGCATGGCCCACGAGCTCAACGAACCTCTCTGCAGCATCCTCGGCCTGGCCCAGCTGGCGAGCAAGGACCGGGAACTCTCCCAGCAGGCGAAGGGGGACCTCGGGAAGATCATCGATTCTTCCCTGCGCGCCCGGGATGTCGTGCGGGGGCTCCTGGACTTCTCCCGGGCCGAGCATGCCCGGAGGACCTCCGTCTCGCTGAACCAGGTCGTCGAGGATGCCCTCGACCTCTTCCGCGCCCGCTGCGCCGGGGCCAAGGTGGGCATCCGCCTCGACCTGGACCCGGGGCTTCCGAGGGTCCGCGCCGACGCCACCCAGATCCACCAGGTCCTCGTGAACCTGATCGTGAACGCCCTCCAGGCGATGCCGAAGGGGGGAACGCTCACCCTGGGGACGCGCCGCCGCCGGAAGAGGGTCCAGCTGCGCGTGGAGGACGACGGGATCGGCATGGGTCCCGAAACCCTCCGGAACATCTTCGTCCCGTTCTTCACGACCAAGGAGGCCGGTCACGGGACGGGGCTCGGCCTCGCCATCGTGCAGGACATCATCACCACCCACGGAGGCACCCTCTCCGTGGAAAGCCGGCCCGGAGTAGGGTCGCGGTTCTTCATGGACCTGCCCTTGAACGGGGCCGGGAGCGGGAAGGAGCGGTGACATGGGCAGACGGGAAGTGAATCCCTACATCCTGGTGGTCGACGACACCCCGAGCACCCTCGAGGTGATCCGGCGCAACCTCCTGAACCGGGGGTTCCAGGTCCTCACCGCCATGGACGTCCCCGCCGCGCTGGACATCCTGGCGAAGATGCCCATCGATCTCGTGATCACCGATTTCAGGATGCCGGGCCAGAGCGGCCTCGACCTCGTCCGCCATGTCCGGGAGAACCACGCAGGGGTCGAAGTCCTGATGATCACCGGCTATCCCTCGGTCCAGGGCGCCGTGGAGGCCCTCCGCCACGGCGCGGAGGACTACCTGGCCAAGCCGTTCACCGACGAGGAACTGCAGGCGGCCGTGGACCGGGCCCTCGACAAGCTGAAGCTGAAGCGCCTCATCCGGGAGGAGCCCCCTCTCGGGAGACAGGCCCTGAAGGGTTTCATCGGTGAGTCCGAGGCGCTGAAGACCGTCTTCGACGACATCGCCAAGGTCGCGTCCTCGAGCGCCACGGTCCTCGTCACGGGCGACAGCGGGACGGGCAAGGAACTGGTGGCGCGGGCGATCCACTACAGCGGCAACAGGGCCTCCGCCCCCTTCATCCCCGTCAACTGCGGCGGGATCCCGGAAACCCTCCTCGAAAGCGAACTCTTCGGGCATACCAAGGGGGCCTTCACGGGGGCCTCGGGTGCCCGGGCGGGGTTCTTCCAGGCGGCGGAGGGGGGAACCATCTTCATGGACGAAGTCAGCGAGATGAGCATCGCCATGCAGGTGAAGATCCTCCGCGTGCTCCAGGAGAAGGAGATCCCGATGGTGGGTTCCTCCCGGCCGCGCAAGATCGATGTCCGAGTGATCGCCGCGACCAACAAGGATCTCCACGCGCTCGTCAAGAAGGGCCTGTTCCGCGAGGACCTCTATTTCAGGCTCAACGTGATCCGGCTGACCATTCCCCCCTTACGGGACCGGGGCGACGACATCATCCTGCTCGCCAGGCACTTCGCGGCGAAGTACGCCGTCGAGTGCGGGCGCCCCGTCCCGGCCTTCTCGGACAGTGCGCTCCGGACCTTGCGCGACTACGCCTGGCCAGGCAACGTCCGGGAGCTGGAGAACGTGATCCACCGCCTGGTCGTGATGGGCGAGGGGGAAAGGATCGACGTGCCGGACCTCCCCGAGCTCATGCGCTTCTCGGCGCTCCGGGGCGAATCGCCCTACCGCACCCTCGCGGAGATCGAGGCGGAGCACATCCGGCGAGTGATGGGGATCGTGGGCGGGAACCGGACCCGGGCGGCCGAGATCCTGGGAGTGGACCGCAAGACGCTCCGGGAGAAGCTGAAGCGGCTCGGCCCGGAGGAGGAGGGCGACGGATCCCGGAAGGGGTGAGGTCGTCGCGAGAGGAGCTGGGGAGAAACGCCCCGCATGGGGTGAACTTCCCCGGAACCATCCCGCGGGGGCCGCGCCTCGCCGGGCAGGCCGGTGCCCTTCCGCCGGGAAAGCTCGCGCCCGCGGACGAAACCTCCATTCCGGAGCCAGGCGGCGGGATGGGCATGCAGCTTGCTCCCTGCGGCGCAGGGGCAGGATCCATCTTCTGCCCCGGCAGGGAAAGGAACGAGCCCCATGCAGATCGCGATCTACGGTGAACAGTCGGACAACGCGCTGGTGCAGCACCTGCGGAACCTGATCAACCCGGCCCTCGAGAAGTACACGAACAACGTGGAGAAGGCGACCCTCTACTGGAAGTCGGAAACCGTGGACGACGGCCCGATCCGCTATGGCTGCTGCCTGCACCTGGCTTTCTTCAACCACCAGACGGCCGAGACGGCCTACTGGGACGAGGATCTCTCCGAAGCGGCCCGGAAATCCGCGGACCTGGCCGCCAAGCTCGCCTCCCGCTGCTTCGAGGGGGACGGGCCCTCCCGGCGGAGGGCCTCGCGGAAGACCCGGTGCGAAGGCGCGTGAACCGTGCCGATGGCAGGCTCCTCGGCGGGCCTGCGACAGGGATATCCAGGCCGAGCCTTGGCCGTGTCCGCGACGCCCTCGCGGCTATCCGGGCAGGTTCACGGGAGGCGCGAGCAGGCGGTCGAAGGTCGGGATCTGCCCCACCAGCGGACGGGCATAGTCCCTGTAGCTGTCCGCGATGTTGTTGTCCCCCTTGAGGAATTCCTCGGGGAGGAGCTTCGTCCCGGCCGCGACGCTCGCGAGGGAAGTCAGGAAATAGTCGATGGAGTAGTCGCCGACCCGGCGGATGGCCACCGAGCCGCTCCCCAGGCCCCGGTGGGTGAAGTGCACCGCCGTCTCGCCGACGTCCCGGGCCTCGCTGGCGTCCTGTTTGGAGATCACCCCAAGGAAGGACCTCTGCAGGTAGCCGAAGGTGTCGCACCGCACGCGCTGGATCTTGAGCTTGCTCTTGATGTAGTCGGACAGGGCGTCTCCCAGCGTCCCCCGGCCGGAGAGCTGGACGTTGCCGAAGGGGTCCCGCTCGGTCTCGGCCTGCAGGCTCAGGAGGATGGGCTGTCCCTGGGCGTCCACGATGCCTTCGGAAAGGGCCACCACGCAGCGCCCCTCCTGGGTGTAGACCCGGTCCACATCCGCCAGGAACTGCTCGGCGTCGAAGGGCCGTTCCGGGACGTAGATGAGATGGGGGCCGTCGTGGGCAAGCTTCCGGGCCAGCACGGAGGAGGCGGTGAGCCAGCCCGCGTGGCGGCCCATGACCACCCCGATGAACACGCCCGGGATCGCGTAGTTGTCCAGGTCGAGACAGGCGAAGGCGGACACCACGAAGCGGCCGGCGGAGCCGAACCCCGGGCAGTGGTCCGTCACGAGCAGATCGTTGTCGATGGTCTTCGGGATGTGGACCACCCGCAGCTCGTAGTTCACGCTTTCCGCGTAGTCGCTGACGATCCTGCAGGTCTCCGCGGAGTCGTTGCCGCCGATGTAGAAGAAATAGCGCACCTCATGCTTGCGGAAGACCTCCACGATGCGCTCGCAATAGTCCTGGTCGGGCTTGTCCCGGGTCGAGCCCAGGGCCGAGGAAGGCGTCGCCGCGACCATGCTGAGGTTGTGCGCGGTGGACTGCCCGAGGTCGAGGAAGTCCTCCTTGATGATGCCGCGGACCCCGTAGCGCGCCCCGTACAAATGGGTGATGTAGTGGCACTTGCGCGCCTCCAGGACGACCCCCACCAGGCTCTGGTTGATGACGGCCGTGGGTCCGCCGCCCTGGGCGATGATGGCCTTGCCTTTGAGCTTTTCCATGGGGGTCTCCAGTCCATGAAGCCGGGGAGGGCGTGCGAATCGGGTCCTGGGAAGATGGGTTCGATCCTGTTCGGGAAATTCCGATCATCACAGAACCCGGTCCCAGGTCAACCGATCTGTTGGAAGAAAGACGGCAGGCATGACATCAAGCGGGCGGATTGTCCAGGAGTACGCGCCCGGGGCGTTCGGAGAGTGCATCGCGCTACATCCGTCCGGGAGCGGCACCCGTTCGATTGACAAGCAATTCTCTGGATAGACACACTGGATTTGACGCGGAAGGGTTCATCGAAAGTGGCAGGGCGGCGACCAGAAAAACCCCGGATTCCGGTTCAGGAGAAAGACTTCCTCCCGGACTACGCCGCATGGACCACCACGACGCCCCACGGCCCTCCCGCCTCGCCGGGTTCCTGTTCTGACCGCTCTTCATCCCCAGCAAGCCCGTCAGGGTTCCACGGAAACACGGGATCCGCCTTGGCCTGTCGAGGCCAGGATGAGCAACACTCCAAGGGAGAGTCTTCATGGCTCAGTTCGAACAGACATTCATGAACTTCATTCTCCAGCACCAGGAGATGCACCACCGCACCCATCATTTCCTGATCCTCATGGACGCCATCATCAGCGCCGCCAAGCACATCGAGCGGTACTACCTGACCGGCGCGCTCAAGGGGAACCTGGGGCTCGCGGGCAGCGTCAACGTCCAGGGCGAGGACGTGATGCGCATGGACCAGCTCGCCCACGATATCGTCATCCACTACCTGAAGGCCTCGGGCCGGGTCATCCACGCGGTCAGCGAGGAGGTCGAGGACATCATCCCGCTCAACGTCGACGGCGGGCGCTACTTCGTCTACTTCGACCCCCTGGACGGGTCCTCGAACGTGTCCCACGGGCTGCCCGTGGGCTTCCTCTTCGGGATCGCGAAGCGGAACGTGGACGGAGAGGAGGACGGCCATCTGAGGGCGGGCCGGGACTACATCGCCGCGGGCATGTTCGTCATCCCCACCGGCATGTTCACCATCGCCCTCAAGGATGCCGGCACCTGGCGCTTCCACATCGACGAGATCATGGACTTCGTCCGTCCCACGCGGCTCGACTTCCCGACGGAGCGGAAGAGCTGGGAACTGTCGTTCAACGCCGCCAACCGCATCACCTACGCCCAGCACGTGCAGGACTGGATCCTCCAGAACGCCAACGCCTACTCGTTCCGCTACCTGGGCGCCCTGGCCGGCGATTTCCACCGCGTCCTCACCAATGGCGGCATGTTCATGTATCCCGCCATCGTCAACCACCCCAACCCCAAGAAGAACCGCCCCAACGGGAAGCTGCGCCTGATGTACGAGGCCTCGGTGGTCGCCTTCATGGCCAGGGAGGCCGGCGGGACGGCAGTCGACGAGCGCGGGGAGCCGATCCTGGACCTCGTGCCCCAGGGACCCCACCAGAGGACGGCCCTCTACGCCGGCTCCACCCCCCTGGTGGAAGAGATCGCCGGGATCCTGAAGGAACGCGCCCGGGGCTGACGTTCCCGGGATGCCGCGGGACGCGAAGAGGGGCGCCGACGGCGCCCCTCTTCCATGCCGGATCCTCCCGGATCAGGCGTGCTTCTGCTTGAGGCTGTCGGGCTTGGGGAACCAGCGTTCCCAGTAGACCACCACGGGGCTCGCGATGTAGATGGACGAGTAGGTGCCCGTGATCACGCCGATGAAGATGGGGAAGGCCAGGTCCCGCAGAGCGGGGCCGCCCCACACGAAGAGGCAGAGGGCCACGAAGAGCACGGACATGGAGGTGAGGATGGTCCGGCTCAGGGTCTGGTTGATGGAGTCGTTCACCAGCTGGCTGATCGTGGCGCGCCGGTATTCCGGCCTGTGGCTGTTCTCGCGGATCCGGTCGAAGACCACGATGGTGTCGGACATGGAGTAGCCGATGAGGATCAGGTAGCTGGCCACGACGGGCACCGAGAACTCGAAGCCGAAGAGCACGAAGAGTCCCAGCGCCATGAGCACGTCGTGGATCAGGGACACGATGCCCCCCACGGAGAAGCTGAGCGTGAACCGGAACATGACGTAGACCAGGATGGCGCCCAGGGCCCAGCCGACCGCCTGGAGGGTCTTCCAGGTCCATTCCCCCGAGATGGAGGGCGAGAAGCTCTCGAAGTTCCGGATCGCCAAGTTGCCCAGGCGGTACTCCTTCACCAGGCCTTCGCGCAGCTGGGAGGGAATGTCGCCGGGAATCTGGCTGTAGTCCGTGAAGAACTCGAGCTTCTCCTTCGCCCCCGTGATCTTGGCCAGGACGGGCTCATAGGCGAAGCGGATCGCCTGCTCGTCTCCCTGGACGTTCAGGGGATTGGTCTTGGTCCACTTGTCCATCAGGTCCCCGGCGGCCTCGGTGTTGAGGTCGGGCCGGGGGTCCTTGGAGGCCTGGGGGTCCAGGGTCTTGAGGGTGTTCACGATCTTCTTGATCTGGGCCGAGGAGTCCTTGGCATCCTGCCCCTTCTTGGCCTTGACCTTGATGGAGTAGTCCTTGAACCCGGAATGTCCCTCGTAGGCCACCACGGTGGCGTCCGAGAAACCGCCCTTGGCCAGGGCCGTCCGGACCTGGTCCTGGGCGATGTTGCCCTTGAACCGGACGTTCATGTCGATGCCGCCGATGAACTGCATGCCGAGCTTGACCCTGCTCTGCGAGCCTTTCCACGGCTGGGCGGCCAGGATGCAGACCACGATGATGCCCCAGGAAATGCCCAGGGCGAGCCCCTTCCAGCGCATGAAGTCGAACTTGGAGCCTTCGAAGAAGGAATGCGTGCCCAGGGAGAGGGTCTTGGTGCCCGGGTAGCGCTCCAGGATCCAGTCGTAGATGAAATGGCTGATGTAGATGCTCGTGAAGAGCGAGGCCACGACGCCCACGGTCAGGGACACGGCGAAGCCCTTCACCGGGCCCGTGCCGAAGATGAAGAGGAGGAGGGCGCTGAAGAGCTGGGTCATGTGGCTGTCCACGATGGTCCAGAACACCCGGTCGAAGCCCGCCTGGATGGCGCCCGCGACGCTCTTGCCCGCGCGCAGTTCCTCCTTGATGCGCTCGTAGATCAGGATGTTGGCGTCCACCGCCATGCCGACGGTGAGGGCGAACCCGGCGATGCCCGGCAGCGTGATGACCGCGTGGAAGCTGCCCATGAGGCCCAGCATCACGATGATGTTCACGACGAGGGCGATGATCGCGTTCAGGCCCGACCAGTGATAGAAGACGAGCATGAAGACGATGACGAAGGCGAAGCCGATGACCGAAGCCGTCACGCCCGCGTGGATGGAATCGGCGCCCAGGCTGGGCCCCATGGCCCGCTCCTCCATGAACTTCATCGAGGCCCGCATGGCGCCGCTCTTGAGCTTCAGGGAGAAGTCCTCGGCGTCCTCCTTGGTGAAGGAGCCCGTGATCCTCACGGATCCGCCGGGAATGGGCTCGCGGCAGCTCAGGACGCTGACGATCTTGCGGTCCAGGACGATGGCGATCAGCCGGTTCTCGTTGGAGGCCAGGACGGAGAGGTCGTAGAAGTCGTTGGAGCCCTTGTTGTTGAGGGTGTAGTGGATCTCGTGGCGGTTCGTGTTGGGATCCACCGACGGGTTGGAGTTCATGATGTCGGCGCCGTTCACGTACACCCGGTTCTCCACCAGGTGCCAGCACTTGATCTTCTCCTCGACCTTGCCGGCCTTGCCGGCGGCAGGCACGACCACGCCGGCACGGCGCAGGTCCCGCTCGGATTCGAGCTCGGGCAGCAGCTCGGTGTTCGGAGGCAGCTGTCCCCCGAAGGCGGCCAGGGCCTCCTCCTTGGTGGCGAAGCCGCGGTAGCCCGACGTGTCGGCCTTGGCCTTGATGCGCTGCTCCAGCCGGCCCGGCGTGGAGAGCAGGTTCTTGATGCGCTCGCGTTCGGCCTCGCCCACGCCCGGCAGCTCCACCACGATGCGGTTGCCTTCGGCGCCGGAGGGCGTGATCTCGGGTTCGGCGACGCCGAACTGGTTGATGCGGTTCTCGATGATCTGGAGGGCGCGCTTGTTGGCGTCGTCCTTGACGAACTTCTGGTAGGAGTCCTTCTGGGTGATCGAGAAGACCTTGCCGTCGAAGTTCGTGTCGTAGTTGCCCGCGTAGGATTCGAGGACCTTGTCGACGCTCCCCTTCTGGTCGGCGGGGATGCCGGTGACCTTGACGGCGGCGCCCTCGATGGCGACGGTCGCGCCCGGGAAGCCCTTCTCGGCGAGCTGGCTCTGGACGCGGTCGCGCGTATCCCGCAGATCAGCTTCCAGGGCTTCCTGCCCCTGGACTTCCAGCTCGAAGTGGACGCCGCCCTTGACGTCCAGGCCCAGCTTGATCTTGGAAAGGGGAACGAAGAAATACGCGCAGACGCCGCAGATCAAGAGGGTCATGACCAGGCGCCAGAGGCTCCGCTTGCTCACTCAAGGCTCCAACGAATGAAGAGCGGGGCTCGGCCCCGCCCTTGTTTGCATGGTGAAGGAAGATCAGTGCTTCTCTTCCGGGGCGGGCTCGGAGGCCAGGGCCACCACGGCGTTGCGACGGGCCTTGACGATCGTGCTTCCGAGCTTCAGGTAGATGAACTTGTCCTCGACCCGGTCGATGGTGGCGTAGAACCCTGCGGAGAGCAGCACCTCGTCGCCCGCCTTGAGCTTGGAGAGACGCTCTTCCATGGCCTTCCTGGCCTTGCTCTGCGGACGGATAAGCAGGAAGTAGAACAGCAGGCCCATGCCTGCGAAGAGAAGCAGCTGAGGAATAAGTTGGCTCCCACCAGCTTGTTGGATCAGTGCGAAGTTCATTTATGGCTCCTCGGTGTTCCAGTTGGTCCGTGTCCGGCGCGCAAAGTCCGGAAACCGGTCATCAAGCAAGGCTTGCCGCGCATCACGGGTGAGCCTAACAGTGTAGCTCAGGTTGTGGATGCTGTTGAGCGTCATTGCCAGAAGCTCCCCCATCCGGAACAGGTGATGGAGGTAGGCGCGGGTGAAAGTCTTGCAGGTGTAGCAGCTGCACTCCGGGTCCACGGGCTCTCGGGATTCCCGGTGGCGGGCGTTCTTGATGTTGAGCCGGCCCCGGCTGGTGAGCAGGCGGCCGTGCCGGGCCTCTCGCGTGGGGAGGACGCAGTCGAAGAGATCCACCCCCTGCTCGATGCCGAAGAGCAGGTCCTCGGGGGTGCCCACCCCCATCAGGTAGCGGGGGCGGTCCGCGGGGATCTCCCGGACGAACTCCGCCAGGGTGGCGTTCATCGCCTCCTTGGCCTCGCCCACGCTGAGCCCCCCGACGCCGAAGCCCTGGAAGGGGGTCTTCCGGTCGATCTCCAGGATCTGCTCGAGGTGGTTCCGCCGCAGGTCCACGTGGGTCCCGCCCTGCACGATGGCGAAGAGGCCCTGGTGCGGCGCCAGGGAGTAGTCGCGGCAGCGCTTCAGCCATCGGGTGGTGCGGGCGATGGAGATCTCCAGCTTGTCCCGCTCCAGCCGGCCCGGCGGACACTCGTCGAGGGCCATGACGATGTCGGAGCCCAGGTTCCGCTGGATCTCCATGCTCCGTTCGGGGGAGAAGAAATGGCTCGATCCGTCGAGGTGGTCCTGGAAGGTGACGCCCTCCTCGGTGATGCGGCGGAGGCCCGCGAGGGAGAACACCTGGAAGCCGCCGGAATCCGTGAGGATCGGCCCCTGCCAGCCCATGAACCTGTGCAGCCCGCCGAAGTCGCGGATGAGGCCATCCCCGGGCCTCAGCCCCAGGTGGTAGGTGTTGCCGAGGATCATCTGGGGACCGATCTCCTCGAGCTGCTCCGGGGTCACGCCCTTGACCGTGCCCTGGGTCCCCACGGCCATGAACGCGGGCGTGTGCACGATCCCATGGGCCGTCGAGAACTGTCCCGCCCGGCAAGGGCTTCCGCTGGGGGTTTCCTGGCTGAAGAGGCTGATCTGGGACGTGGTCATTGGGTCTCTGCGGATTCCGGGATGCGCGTGTTCGCGGCGGGCCAGGGTTCCAGCGGGGCGGTCGCCTTGACGCCCCTCGGGGTTCGTATCATCTTAACCCCCATGCCCGCCGGGGAGCCGTGACGATTGTTCGGCAGGATCGAATCGCCATGCGGGTCTAGAGGAACAGTCTACCGGAAGTGTGGAGCCGCATGCGCAGGGAGAGCCCGAGTGCCGATGCCGAGAGGGACGTCGAGTCGCTCGAGGACCGGGTCTACCGCCCATGCATCTCCGCGGGGAAGCGGCAGGTGCGGGGCGCCAACCCCTCGATCGCCGTTCCCGTCGCCCTCGCGGGCTATCTCGCGCTGGGACTCCTCGCATGGCGGACCTTCCGGCTCTCCGGGCCGGCGCAGGAGGCGGTGCCGAAGCACGTCACGGTGGATCTCCTGGACACGAGCGAGGGGGAGGTCCCCCGGCCGGTCGTCCCCGCGCCCAGGCCGGTTCCGGCGCCCGCAGCCGCCCCGTCCGCGCCGGAAGGTGGGCGCGCGGCCGGAGGTCCGCCTCCCGGGGCCCTCCTGAGGCCCAACGCTGCCCCTCCCGTGCTTCCCGTCGACGCGGACGCCGCCCCTGAAACGCCGCCGGCCGCGCTGCCCACGCAGGATCTCTCCGGAACCGCGTTTCCCGCGCGCCCCTCGGGCGGTCCGGCCGGGACGGGGGCCGGGTCCGGCCCGGGTTCCGGGGGAACGGGGGACGGGAAGGGGACCGGCACCGGGTCCACCGGCACGGGATCCGGGCCCGCCGTGGTCCGGTACGACTCCAGCCCCGTGGAGGAGAAGTACCGTCCGCCCCTTCCGCCCTATCCGCTCGTCGCGAAGCGCGCCCGTTTGCAGGGCACCGTCCGCGTGGAGATCACGGTGGGCGTGGACGGGATTCCCGTCTCCGCCCGCGCGGTGGATGGCCCCAGGCCGTTCTTTGCGGCCTCGGAGGCCTGGGCCATGAAGTGGCGCTTCGAGCCCCTCAAGGTGAACGGCGTCCCCACCGTGGGAATCTGGCCCTTGACCATCCAGTACAAACTCCAGTGAATCCCGTTCGACAAGGACTTTCCATGAACCTGCCCAGCCTCCTCCCGTTCGCGCTCGCCGAGGGCTCCGCGGATTCGTTCGGCCCGCTTTCGATCTGGCGGCAGGCCTCTCCCTTCAACCAGGGCATCATCGTCCTGTTGCTGCTCCTGCTGCTGCTCCAGGTCTGGATCGCCGTCGAACGGGGCGTCATGTACGTCCAGAGCGGCGCCGCGACCCGGAAATTCCTGAAGGTATTCATGGAAGCCCTGCGGAAGGGGGACTTCGAGGCGGCCGGCCAGGCGGCCGCCGTCCACGGGAAGAGCCACGTGGCCCTCGTGCTGAAGCACGGGCTGGACATCTACCAGTACGAGAAGCAGGTCCGGCGGCAGCAGGAGGAATACGACGTGATCCAGCCCGTGGAGCGGGCCGTCGTGCGCGGGGTGTCGGAGGTCACGGAGCTCCTGAAGAAGGGCATGCTCAGCCTGGCGACCATCGGGGCGCTGGCCCCCTTCATCGGGCTGCTGGGCACCGTGGTGGGCATCATCAAGGTGTTCGCGGATCTCAAGGCGCGGGGCGCCGGGGACATCAACGCACTGGCCGGCTCCATCGGGGAGGCCCTGGGCACCACGGCGCTGGGACTGATCTGCGCCATCCCGGCCGTCTGGATCTACAACTTCTACACCGCCAAGCAGGACCAGGTGGTCACGAACATCAACAATGCCGCGTCCCAGATGATCGACGAGTTCATCCGCCGAGAGAGCCGGAGGTGAAGCCGTGGACGCGGGCGGAAAGGAGAGCCGGGTGAGGGCGGACATCAACGTCACCCCCCTCGTGGACATCGTGCTGGTGCTCCTGATCATCTTCATCGTGATCACCCCCGCGGTGAACGACGCGGTGAGGCTGCCCGTCTCGAAGCACAGCCTCAGGCCGGAGGCCGGACCGGGCGCGAAGCCCCTGAGCCTCATGTATCCCGCGGTCAGGGATCCCCACACCCGGAAGGTCACCGGGCCGGCCAAGGTGCTGGTGGACGACGTGAAGGCGCGCGACGCGCGAGGGAATCTCCCGTCCTTCGACCTGCAGGTCGCCGGCGGACGGACCCGCCTCAGGGATTTCATCGCGAGTTCGGTGGGCGGCCTGGACGACAGGCGCGTCTTCGTGAAGGCCGACGCCGATCTGCCCTTCAAGTACGTCGACGATCTCCTCCAGGTCTGCCGTGAAGGAGGCGCCAGCGAGGCCTCCATCATCACCAGCGAAGACAAGCGGGAGGAATGATGGATCCAGGCGGCCCGAGGCGCAGGGCGAAGTCCGAGATCAACGTCACCCCGTTGATCGACATCGTGCTGGTGCTCCTGATCGTCTTCATCGTGATGGTGCCCAGCCTCACCAAGGTCCTGCCCGTGTCCGTTCCGAAGGCGGCGGTGGTCCGCGACCTGCCGGAGCGCGATCCCGCCAACCCGCCGGTGATGATCTCGGTGTTCCCTTCGGGAGGGGGGTACCGATACCTGCTCCAGAGTGCGCCCATCGAACTGGCCGAGATCCCAGGCAGGCTGACGCCGGTGCTGCTGCGCCAGATCCCGGGCATGCGGAAGGTCTTCCTCAAGGTCGATGGGGAAGTTCCCTACCAGGCCGCCGTGGACGTGCTGGATCAGATCCGCTTGGCCTCGGACCAGGCCAGGAAGGACTCCCTCGCGAGGATCTCCGTGGACGGCGGCGACGCCCGGGTGGTCATCTCGCTCAGGAAGTAGGCCGCTTTTCAGGACTGCCGGCCGCAGCCCTCCAGATGGTCCAGGAGCTGGGCGAGGTTCTCGCCGCCGGGCACGACCGGGACGCCCAGCTGCCGCGACAGCTCCCCGAGCGCGAGGTCGTCCAGGAAGACGGCATCGGCCTCCTCGCCCCCGGCCACGGCGTACTGGTCCGTCGGCCCCGTCCGGGTGCGCAGGGCGGCGCTGGGGACCACCACCGCCTCCACCCAGTGCGGGTCGCCTCCGTGGGCCAGGCGGTCCGCCTCGGCCGCGCGCAGGAGGTCCCTGCCGCAGAGCAGGCCGGCCACGGTGACGCTCGTGCCGAAGGAGAGATTGTCGACGACCGCCGCCCGGAGGTGGCTTCCCGTCGCCCGGTTGAGCCTGGCCAGGAGATCCTCGAGGGCGGGCGCGAAACTGGCGCCGGTCAGCAGCAGGGCCTTCCTGTCCTTGAACGCCTGGGCCCTGGGGCGGCCCAGGAACCGCCGGCCGTGTTCCAGGAACCGCCGGATCAGCCCCACGCCGTTCTCCGACTGGGCCCAGGACCGGCTGTAGAAGCTGCGTCCGGGCACGGGCAGCCCCGCCCGGGTGAACCACTCGTCCGCGAGCAGGAGCCATGGCTCGCCTTCGTTCTCGCGCGCGAGCCTCCGGGCCTCCGGGGCCCAGCGCGCCACCCAGGCGCGCGCGAAGGCCGGCGTGACCTCGTCGACGCGGGGAAGCCCCTCCCGGTGGGCCGTGAGGCCGACCGGGACGCAGGAGAGGCTGAGCACGCCGCCTCGACCCGCCCAGGGGCCCGCTGTCTGGAAGGCGCGCCGCTCCCACAGCTCGCGGAGCGTCTTCTCCCACACCCAGCCGTCGTTGAGACCGGGGGCCACCACCACCTGGGTGTGCATGTCCACGCCGCCTTCCAGCAAGGGGTCGATCTTCCGCAGGATGTGGCCTTCCTTCCTGTTCCCGACCACCCTCGCGCGGACGTCGGGATCCGTGGCGTGGACGCTGACGTGGATGGGCGAGAGCCGCTCGCGGACGACGCGGTCCAGCTCCGCGCCGTCGCTGGAGGAGAGGGTCGTGAAGTGGCCGTAGAGGAACGACAGGCGGATGTCCTCGTCCTTCAGGTAGAGGCTCCGGCGGAAGCCCTTGGGCATCTGCCGCACGAAGCAGAAGACGCAGTTCTGGCGGCAGGTCTTGAGGCGGTCCTGGGCGAGGTCGACGCCGATGCCGTCTCCGCCGTTCTCGACGGTGGCCGCGGTCACCGTGCCGTCGGGGGAGGCGAACACCAGGTCGGTCTCGTCCCGCTGGCTGACGAGGAACTGGTAGCTGAGCTGGTCCAGCACCGACTCGCCGTTGATCGTCCGCAGCCAGTCCCCAGGCCGGATGCCCGCTTCCTCCGCCAGGCTCCCGGGCTCGACCGCGATGATCCGGACGCCCTCGTGCTTCATGAGGTCCAGTCTCCGATGATCCAGGACCCGCGACAAGGCAGGAAGCGCCGGGGCCTCAAGGTGGGATCCCATCGCCATTTCCATTTCCGGCGGCGGACGTTTCCCTGCTTCAGGTCCTCAGCGCCGCGAGCCGCGCCAGTCCTTCGGACAGGGTGTTCCGGTTCGGGGGCGCGCCGATGGAGATGCGGACGCCGTCCTCGGAGGGCGTCCTGCCCGCGGCGAGCACGCTGGAGGGGACCACCACGACGCCCGCGGCCTGGGCCCGCCGGACGAAGTCCTGGGAGCCTCCGGGAGGGGCCGGGAGCCAGACGTGGGGGCAGTGGGGCTCTCCGCGCCAGGCGAGGCCCTCGAGGTGCTTCCCGCAGAGCCGGTGCCGGACTTCGAGCTCCCGCCGCTGGCGCTGGAGCCTCCGCCAGGCGGTGCCGTCCGTGAGCCAGCGTGTCGCCAGGGCCATGGTCAGTGCCGAGACGTACCAGGTGGTGTGGTGTTCCGCGTCGCGCACGCGTGCCCTCAGGCCGGGTGGGAAGAGCAGGTAGCCGATGCGCAGGCCCGGCGCCACGGTCTTGGAAAGGCCCGTCAGGTAGACCACCCGCTCCGGGGCGAGGGTCGCCAGGGGGGGCGGCGCATCCTCCCGCAGCAGCCCGTAGACATCCTCCTCCACCAGGAGCACGTCGTGCTTCCGGGCGATCTCGACGATCCGCCGCCTCCGCTCGAGCCCCATGGTGGCCGTGGTGGGATTGTGCAGGGTCGGGGAGACCACTGCGAGCTTGAGGCCGCCGCGGCAGGCCGCCTCGAAGGCGTCCGTGCGGAGCCCTTCCCGATCCATGGCCATGGCGTGCAGGCGCCGCTGCCAGTGGCGGGCCGCGGCCTTCAGTCCTGGATAGACCAGCGCCTCGCAGGCGACTTCGTCCCATTCCGGGAAGAGGCTGATCGCGGTGTCCATGGCATGCTGGGCGCCGGCGCAGACCACGAGGCCGTCCGGGTCCGCCTCGAGACCGCGCCGCTTCAGCCAGCCCGCGGCGGCCTGGCGGTGGACCAGGGTCTCGCCCGGCGTCGGATAGTGCAGGAGGCGGGCCGCCTCCACCGGACCGAGCTGGTCCGTGAAGGCCGCGAGGTCCGAATCCCGGGTGGCCACGGGCGGCATGTTGAGGGACAGGTCGATGACCCCGCCCTCGGGACGGTGCTGGAGAGCGAAGAGGGCCGCTTCCGAGGCGACCCCGAGGACGTAGGTCCCGCGCCCCACCTCGCCGTCCACGAGGCGCCGGCGAGCCGCTTCCTGGTAGGCCCGGGTCACCGTGCTGACGTTGACCCCCAGGAGATCGGCCAGCAGGCGGTGGGTGGGGAGGGGATCCCCGGGCCTGAGTTGTCCGACCCTGATGGCATCTCCAATGGCTTCAACAATAGCGATATATGTTGGCTGCGTCGATCCGGAAAGATCAGGAACCCAGATTGTCATGCACACAATCTCCTGTATCGTGCATACAAACTTAGCACATCGGAAAACGACCGCTCATCGGCGGATTCCCCATCGGAGGTTTCATGTCCCCCATCGTGTTCAACGGCCAGAACGTGGAGCAGAACGAGGAAGGTTTCCTCGTGGATCCCGCCGTGTGGAACGAAGAGCTGGCCGTTCAGCTCGCCAAGGCCGAGGAAGGCCTGGACCAGCTCACGGACGACCACTGGTCCGTGATCCGCTTCATCCGCCGGCACTACGTCGAGAACAACAACGCTCCCATGGTGCGCGCCATGTGCAAGAACACCGGCGTGCCCCTGAAGCGCATCTACGAGCTGTTCCCGAGCGGTCCCGCCAAGGGCGCCTGCAAGCTCGCCGGCCTGCCCAAGCCCGACGGCTGCGTGTAGCGCCATGAAGCTCCTCGTCCTCCTTTCGGGCGTCTGGGCCGTTCTCGCCCTCGCATGCCTCTACCTGAACGTGAAGGGCTACGGGAAGCGAATCCTCTACTCGAAGGCCGCCGGGGATCCGGGCAAGGGGGTCGTCTACGCCTTCACCAAGGCCATGGTCCCCTGGGCGAAGGAGAGCGTCCGCATGAACATGCTTTCCTACGCCCTGGGCATGTCCTTCCACGCGGGCGTGTTCACGGCCTTCGGCCTGCTGCTGGCGGCGCTCGCGGACCTCGGAATCCCCGCGCCCCTGCTCCTCCTGGCGCGCCTGCTCACGCTGGCGGGCGCGATCGGCGGCTTCAGCCTGCTCGGGAAACGGGCCGTCAAGGCGGAGCTCCGCGGGCTCTCCTGCCCGGACGACTTCATCTCCAACCTGCTGTGCTCGCTCTTCATCGCCCTGGCGCTCGGGTGGACCTTCGATCCCTCCCTGGCCGGCATCTGGATGGGCGAGGCCAGCCTCCTGCTGCTCTACCTGCCCCTCGGGAAGATCCGGCACTGCTGCTTCTTCTTCACCACCCGGTACCACCTCGGCGCGTTCTTCGGCCGGCGGGGAACCTTTCCGCCCCAAGCCTGACGGAGCCTCCCATGCCTGAACTCGACGAACTCGAAGCGAAACTGGACGCCCTGACCGAAGCAGACTTCCGGAAGGGCCTGGAGGTCTTCCGCGGCAAGCTGAAGTCGGCGGAGGCCTCCTACCTCAACAGCTGCGTGCACTGCGGCCTCTGCGCCGATTCCTGCCACTACCACCGGGCGGAACCGGTCCTGGAGAACATGCCGGCCCACAAGCTGGATGTGGTCGCCTCGGTGTTCAAGCACAACTTCACCGCGATGGGGCGCCTCGCCCCCGGCCTGGTCGGCGCCAAGCCCTTCGACCGGGAGATGGCCAAGGCCTGGATGGACGCCGTCTTCGGGCGCTGCTCCCTCTGCGGCCGCTGCTCCATCAACTGCACCATCGGCATCGCCATGCCGAAGATCTTCAGGGCCGCGCGCGCCGCCCTGGCCGCCATGGGCCTGGTCCCGTCGGACCTCCAGGCCACGGTGGACAACTCCCTGCAGTTCGGCAACAACATGGCCATGACCCGGGAGGACTGGGTCGACACGGTCCAGTGGATCGAGGAGGAACTCCAGATGGAGACCGGCGATCCCGAGGCGAAGCTGCCCCTGGACAAGCACGGCGCGAAGATCCTCTTCACCGTCAATCCCCGCGAGCCCAAGTTCTTCCCGCTCTCCCTCCAGGCCAGCGCCAAGGTCTTCTGGGCCGCCAAGGAGGACTGGACCATGGCCTCGGACGGGGGCTGGGACCTCACCAACTACGGCCTGTTCAACTGCAACGATCCGCAGGCGGGGGCCATCACCCAGCATCTCGTGGACGCCATGGCCCGCCTGGGCTGCACGACCCTGGTCATCGGCGAGTGCGGCCACGGCTACGGCTCCGCCCGCTGGGAAGGGCCGGAATGGCTCCAGAAGAGCTATCCCTTCGAGGTCAAGAGCGTCCTCGAGCTGATGGAGGACTACATCGAGGAGGGCCGGATCAAGCTGGACCCCTCGCGGAACAAGGTCCCCGTGACGCTGCACGACCCTTGCAACCTGGTGCGCCACGGCGGGATCTGCGAAGTGCAGCGCCGGATCCTGCGGAAGGCCGTGACGACCTTCACCGAGATGACCCCCAACCGCGCCGAGAACTTCTGCTGCGGCGGCGGGGGCGGCCAGCTCTCCATGGCCCGCTACAAGGCCCGCCGGATCCAGGCCGGAAGCGTGAAGGCGGGACAGATCAAGGCCACGGGCGCGAAGGTCGTGGTGGCTCCCTGCCACAACTGCATCGACCAGCTCATGGAACTCAACAAGGAATACAAGCTCGACGTCCAGATCAAGACCGTCGCCGAGATGGTGGCGGAAGCCATCGTCTGACGAGGATTTCCAAGCTTTTTTATCCCTTTCATCCCTTTTATCCCTGTTCAATACATCTTTTGCATTTTTCCCCCATCCAGTGCCCTGATCTCCTTGTAAAAAAGCTGATCAAACAAGGATGCAAGGGATGAAGACTGACACCAGCCACCGATCCGTTTTCAACCAGAGGAGCCCATCCATGTCCACCCCCACCCCGAGCTGTCCCTACCTGAAGCTGGAGGACGTCCCCCAGACCAAGATCATCTACCTGGACAACGGCGCCACGTCCTTTCCCAAGCCGAACGAGACCTACACCTTCATGGACAGCTTCTACCGCAGCTACGGCGTGAATCCCGGCCGCAGCGGCTTCGACCTCTGCCTCGAGGCGGGAAACCTGGTGGCCGACACGCGCAAGCTGCTGACCAACTTCTTCGGCGGGACCGACCCGAACCGGCTGGTGTTCGGCTACAACTCCACGGACGCCCTGAACCTGGCGATCTTCGGCCTCATCAAGCCGGGCCACCACGTCGTCACCACCCACGTCGAGCACAACGCGACCCTCCGCCCGCTCTGGCAGCTCGAGCAGGACGGAGCCAAGGTCGACTGGATCGACTTCGACGACAAGGGCTATGTGGATCCCCAGGAGATCATCGACCATCTCAGGAAGGACACGAGGGCCGTCGTCATGAACCACGGCTCCAACGTCATCGGCACCGTCCAGGATGTCGCGGCCGTCGGCAAGGTCTGCCGCGAGCGGGGCATTCCCCTGATCCTGGACGTCAGCCAGAGCGCGGGCATGCTCCCCGTGAAGCTGGACGACCTCGGCGCCGACATCATCTGCTTCACCGGCCACAAGAGCCTGATGGGCCCCATGGGCATCGGCGGGATGTACGTGCGCGAGGGCGTGGAGATCGCCCACACCCGCGCCGGCGGCACTGGCGTGAAGAGCGCCCAGCGCCACCACCTGGACGAGTACCCCTACCGCATGGAATACGGCACGCCGAACCTGCCCGGCATCGCGGGCCTGAACGCCGGCGTGAAGTGGGTTCAGAAGATCGGCCTCGAGGCCATCCACCGCCACGAGATGGCCCTCTGGACGCGCCTTCGGGACGGCCTCCGGCCCATCGAGGGCGTCACCCTCTACTGCGCCGAGGACGTGCCGGGCAAGGAGCGCATCAGCGTCCTGTCCTTCAACATCGACGGCCTGGAGGCCATGGACACCGGCACCATGCTGGACGTCGACTACAACATCGCCTGCCGCACCGGCCTGCACTGCACGCCCGCGGTCCACGAGCACCTTGGCACCGACAAGATCCACGGCGCCGTGCGCTTCGGCATCGGCGTCTTCAACACCGTGGAGCACATCGACGCGGCCATCCACGCCGTCGGCGAGATCGCGGCATCCCGGAAGAAGAAGTAGCCGCCCGGGGACACAGGATGGAAGAGGCGCCTTCGGGCGCCTCTTTTCGTCCGTCCGGTGGAACTTGACAGGGTCCGGGCACAGACTCTATATCTCCTCCCTGGAGATGCCATGCCCCGTCCGCCCTGCTGCAAGCGAATCGCCGAGCTTCCCGGCGTCAGGTACTTCAAGCCGAGGGGCGTTCCGCTTTCCGTCCTCGAGGAGGTGGTGCTCACGCTGGAGGAGCTGGAATCCCTGCGCCTGGCCCACCTGGAGGGGCTCTACCAGCAGGAGGGGGCCGGGCGCATGGGCGTCTCCCGGGCCACCTTCGGCCGGATGCTGGATGCCGCCCATCGGAAGGTCGCCAAGGCGCTGGTGGAGGGGTGCGCCCTCCGGATCGAAGGCGGCACCTTCCAGGTCGAAGGAGGGGAGGAGGCCTGACTGACCTGGGGCCGTTCGAGGTTCGCCGCACACCCCGCGCCGGAAGGGCTGCGGATCCCGGCCATGCGGGAGGCAGGACCCGCTGCTTCACGCCTTGACAAGTGGAGAGCATATGCTCATTATTCTCCTGGAACATCTGTTCCGGGAGGTCATGTCATGAAGATCGCAGTACCCACCATGGACGGGACAACCATTTCGGCTCATTTCGGGAAGAGCAGGGCCTTCCTGGTCTTCACGTGCGAGGGCGGAGCCATCGGGAGCCGGGAGCTGAGGGAGAACGCCCAGCACGGAGCCCAGGGTCACGACCGGGAGTGCCAGGGGCCCTCGTCCACCGTCCTCCAGGATCCTCTCGAGGCCCATGCCCACCGGCACGACCACGGCGCCTTCGCCGAGCTGCTGGGCGACTGCCAGGCCGTGATCGTCCGCGGGATGGGATCGGGGGCCGCCCAGGCGATGCGTTCGGCCGGCATCCAGGTCTGTCTCGTGCAGGAGGACCTCGCGCCCGAGGAGGCCGTCATGGCCTACGCTTCCGGGAAGCTGGCCGCCCGGGCCACCGGCAGCTTCTGCGCCTGCCACGGCCACTGATCGGGAAGGCGGCCTTCCGGGGCCCGGGCGGACTACTCCGTCTCGAACTCCGTGGCCAGGCGCTGGAACTGGGCGGCGGACCCCGCGGCGCCGCCCGGGGGCACCACCCAGGAGAAGGCCCGCCGGATCCGGAGGCCCGGCAGGGGCAGGACCTGGAGGTCCCCCCTGGCCAGCTCCGCCTGGATCGCGCAGAGGGGCAGGAAGCCCAGCCCGATGCCCTCCTTCACCGCCCGCTTGATGGCCTCGGTGTGGCCCACGACCGGGTCTCCGGGACGGGGCGTCCTGGGAGGACGGAGCCGGCCCAGCGCCTGGGCCACCACCGCCCGGGTGCCGGAGCCGGGCTCGCGCCACAGGAGGGTGGCCCGGCCCAGATCGGCCACGGTGGCCGGGAGGATCTGGCCGCGCGGAGGCTTCCCGGGCGCGACGCAGACCAGGTCGTCGTCCCGGAAGGGCTCCAGGCGAAGACCCGGCGCGCGGCTCAGCCCTTCGACCATTCCCAGGTCCACCCGGCCCTCCCGCAGCCAGGCCTGGACTTGTTCTGTGTTGCCGACCTCCAGGTGGAGGTGGGTGGCGGGATGCCGCCGCAGGAAGGCCGCCAGCAGTTGGGGCAGCACGTAGGCCGCCGCGGTCGTGCTCGCGCCCAGGCGCAGAGGTCCGGTCTCCAGCCCCGGCTCGCCCAGGACCCGTTCCGCTTCCCCCAGGAGCCGGTGGAGCGCCTCGGCGGTCTCCAGGAGGCGCCGGCCTTCCTGCGTGAGCTGGATCCCGCTCCGGGAGCGGAGGAAGAGGCTCCGGCCCAGCGCCTGCTCCAGCTGCTGCACCTGGGCGGTGACGGCGGGCTGGGAGAGGTTGAGATGCCTCGCAGCCTCGGACACGCGGCCGCAGAGAGCCACCATGCGGAAGGTCTCGAGCCTGCGGGAGTCCAGGATGTTCATGGGCATTATCCGAAAAACTGATGATACATCTCATTAAACGATTAGAAATAATGATTATTCTACTTCATGCTCGGGACATGGACACTCCGAACCCCCGCCCCCTGACCCGGCCGATCTTCATCCTGGCGGCCCTCGCCTGTCTCGTGCCCTGGGTGGGACCCGGGAGCGCCCTCCTCCTGGGCGTCGCGGTGGCCCTCCTGGCGGGCAATCCGTGGCCGAAGCCGGTCGCGACCTGGACGAAGCGGGCCCTGGCGTGGAGCATCGTCGGACTGGGCGCCGGCATGAACCTGGGGGTGGTCCTGAAGGCGGGGCGCCACGGCCTGGCGCTCACCTTCTGCACCATCCTGGCCACGCTGGGGCTCGGATTCCTGCTCTCCAGGCTCCTGCGCGTGCGGGGCAAGGCCGGCCTCCTCGTGGCGGCGGGCACCGCCATCTGCGGCGGGAGCGCCATCGCGGCACTGGCTCCGGCCATCGACGCGCCGGAGGAGGACACGAGCGTCGCGCTGGCCACCGTGTTCCTGCTCAACGCCGTGGCCCTCGTGCTCTTCCCCGCCGTCGGGCACGCCCTGGGGATGGGCCAGCGGGATTTCGGGTTCTGGAGCGCCCTGGCCATCCACGACACGAGTTCCGTGGTGGGCGCGGGCCTGGCCTACGGCGCCCAGGCGCTGCAGGTGGGCACGACGGTGAAGCTGGCGCGGGCCCTCTGGATCGTCCCGCTGACCTTCGCCGCCGCGGCCCTGACGCGCAACAATGGTGCTCCGCGCCGCCATCCCTGGTTCATCCTCGGTTTCCTCCTGGTCGCGGCGGTCTTCACCTGGCTCCCCGGCATCCACGGGCTCGGCAGCGTCCTGGTCGCGCTTGCCCGCAAGGGGATGTCCCTGGCGCTCTTCGGCATCGGGACCGGCATCAGCCTGCAGGGCCTGCGGCGGGTCGGGCCGCGCCCCCTCATCCTCGGGCTGACGCTCTGGATCGTGGTGGCCTCGTGCAGCCTGGCCCTGGTCCGCGCGGGCTGGATCTGACCGGGGACAGGGCAGGCGGATTGAGGCTATCGTGAAGCATCGCGCTTCCGGGAAGTCCCTGGATGCTTCCGGATTCCCATGTCCCATCATCACAGCCACTCCCACGCCCATTCCCACGTCCACGGAGCCGAGGGCACCCACCGGGCCTTCAAGCTGGGCATCGCGCTCAACGTGGCGTTCCTGGTCGTCGAGGTGGTCTACGGCATCCGCAGCCGCTCCCTGGCGCTGGTCGCCGACGCCGCCCACAATTTCGGCGACGTCCTGACCCTCGGGCTCGCCTGGACCGCGGCCTGGCTGGCGGGACGCACGACCACGGACCGGCGCTCCTACGGCTTCCGGCGCGCGGGCATCCTGGCGGCCCTGGTCAACGGCAGCCTGCTGCTGGTGGCCGTGGGGGGCATCCTGTGGGAGGCCGTGCGGCGCTTCGCCACGCCCGAACCGGCCCAGGGGCTGACCATGATCGTGGTGGCCTGCGTCGGGACGGTGGTGAACCTGGGGTCCGCGCTGCTGTTCCTGCGCAGCGACCACCGCGACCTGAACATCCGGGGCGCCTATCTGCACCTGCTCGCCGACGCCGGGGTCTCCCTCGGGGTCGTGGTGGCCGGCGCCGCCATCCTCGCCACCGGCTGGAACTGGCTGGACCCGGCCGTGAGCCTCGTCGTGGGCGTGATCGTGCTCGCCGGGTCCTGGCCGCTCTTCCGGAGCGCCCTGGACCTGAGCCTGGACGCAGTCCCCGGGCACATCGACCTGGGCGAAGTCCGCAACTTCCTGCTGGAATCCCCCGGGATCCGCGGCATCCACCACCTCCACATCTGGGCCATCGGCACGACTTCCACCGCCCTGAGCGTGCATCTGGTGGTGCAGCCCGGCGTCGACCCGGGGGTCGTGCACTCCCTCGCGCGCGTGCTCCGCGAGCGCTTCGACATCGACCACGCCACCATCCAGCTCGAACCTCTGGAACACCCGGAGGGCTGCCTGCTGGATCCGGTGGACAAGGACAGGCACGGGTGCGATTCAGGAGGCTGCTGAACGGGGAAGGGGGCCTTCCGCCCGCCGGGAAGCGGGCTCAGGCCTGATCCCGCTTCTCCTCCAGTTCCAGCCACTCCAGCTCGAGTTCGTCCAGTCGCGCCTTGGCCTCCTCGCGGTCCTTCAGCGCCTGGTGTCCCGGCGCATCGGCCGACAGGAAGGCCCCTGGATCCAAGAGGATGCCGTCCAGCGAGGTCATCTGCGTGTTCAGCTCGGCCATGAGCGCCTCCACTTCGGCGAGCCTGCGCGCCTCCTTCTGGGTCAAGCCCGGCTTCCGGTTCTTCCGCGGCTCGGCCTTCGGGGAGGTCCTCTGGATCTCCTTCTTCCGCGCGGCCGCCTCCTCCTGGGCGCGTTCGGCCCGCAGGCGCCGCACGGTGCCCGGATTGCCCTCGTAGAGTTCCCACCGAGGCTCCCCGTCGGGATTCCAGGCCAGGGTGTGGGTGGCCACCTGGTCCAGGAAGAATCGGTCGTGGCTCACCAGCAGGAGGGTGCCGGGGTAGTCCATGAGCGCTTCTTCCAGGTTCTGGAGGGTGGGGATGTCCAAGTCGTTGGTAGGTTCGTCCAGGACCAGCAGGTCCGCCGGCTGGAGCATGGCCCGGGCCAGCAGGAGCCGGTTCCGCTCGCCGCCCGAGAGCGTGGAGGCCAGGCGCCCCTGCTGGTCCACCTCGAAGCCGAAGCGGGTGAGGTAGACGTGGGCCTGCATGGTCGTGCCGCCCACGGCGACCACGGCCGCGCGGTCCGCGAGATTGTCCAGGATGCTCGCGGCGCCGTCCAGTTCGGCGCGGCCCTGGGAGATGGCCGACACCGACAGCTTCGGATGGCGCTGGATGGTGCCGGAGGACGGCTCGAGGTCCCCCAGCAGGAGCTTGAGCAGGGTGCTCTTGCCGCAGCCGTTGGGACCGAGGATGGCCAGGCGCAGGCCGCGCTGGAGCAGGAGGTCCAGGCCGCCGATCAGCTCCGGGCCGCCGCCGTAGCCGAAGCGGACGCCCTCGGCCGAGAGCAGCACGTCGCTGCGGGTGTCGCCGCCCTGGAACACCAGGTCCTGCCGGGTCGTCAGCCGCGTCCTCTCCTGCACGTCGTCCTTCAGGTCCAGGGCGTCCTGGATCCTCAGCTTGGACTTCCGGGTCCGGGCCTTGGCGCCCCGGTGCAGCCAGGCCATCTCCCGCCTCAGCCGGTTCTGCATGTGCTCCGTCAAGCGCGATTCCCGGAACTCCCGGTCCGCCTTCTCGAGGAGGTGGTCGCTGTAGCTGCCCTCGTAGCTCGTGACGCGGCCGCCTTCCAGCTCCAGCATGCGGTCCACCACGGAATCCAGGAGGTGGCGGTCGTGGGTGATGAGCAGGAGGGCCCCGCCGAAGTGCTGCAGCCACGCCTCCAGCTTCTCGACCTGCTCGGGATCCAGGTGGTTGGTGGGCTCGTCGAGCACCAGCACGTCCGGGTCCTTCAGCCAGGCCTGGGCCAGGGCCACGCGCTTGCGCCAGCCGCCCGACAGGCTCTCCACCCTGGTTTCGAGCTGCGCCAGGCCCCAGGTGGTCTGGGCCTCCTTGAGCCGCGGCTCGATGTCCCAGCCGATGTGCCGAAGGTGGTGCTCCACGCGCTCCAGTTCGGCATGGAGGCGCTCCTCCGCGGAACGGTCGCATCCGGCGTTCAGGGCCTCGTGGATCTCGCCGTGGCGCCTGATGAGGGCCCGGTGGTCCGCCAGCGCCCACTCGAGGGCCGTGCGCACCGTGGCCTCGGCCGGGAAGTGGGGATCCTGGGAGAGCCTCGCCACCCGGAGCCCCTGGGTGAGGATCACCTCGCCGGAATCCGGAACGTCCTCGTGGGACAGCAGCTTGAACAGGGTCGACTTGCCCGCCCCGTTGCGTCCGATGAGCCCCACCTTCTCGCCGACCATGAGCCCCAGGGTGAGTTCGTCCAGGATGGGGCTCGCCCCGAAGGCTTTCGTGACGCGGACCAAGCTGAGGGCGATATCGGGCATGCGTTTCCTCTGAACTCTCCAGAATCTCACGAATGCGCGCCCGGGTCCCCTGAGGAATCAGGCCGGCGCCCTCCTCACCGTCCAGATTCGGCCAGCCCCCAGTCCGACAGCGCCTGCAGCAGGGCGTCCAGCTGGCGCTTCTCCGTCGTGTGGAAGCGGCTGACCAGCTTCCAGCCCTGGGGCACCTTCTGGTAGCGGTGCAGCCAGAGGCAGGGGCCTTCCCACGCCGAGTCCGGTCCGCTGCGGGTCCTGACGAGGAAGGCCACGGTGGTCCAGGGGCCGCGGGAGAGCACGCGGCGGCCCAGTTCCTCGATGCCGGCCTCCTCGTCGTATTCCAGCACCAGTTCGTCGATGTCGGGGATGATCATGACGCCTCCGCGGACTCCAATTGTGCCACTGCGGCGCACGGTTTCCCGGCGGCATCTGGCATGCTGGAAGAGCGAGGCGAGCCCGCGCACGGGTTGCGAAAAGGAAAGCCAGTGTCGAACCAGCAAGCCAAGGGTGCCGCCGTCGTGGTCGTCTCGGCCTCGTGCTCCGCGACCCTGGGGATCTTCCTCAAGTTCGCCTACGCGGCCGGCGCGAACATCACCACGATCATCAGCGTCCGCTTCGTGCTGGCGGCGCTGCTCCTGCTCCTGTGGCTGAGGCTCCGGCGGATCCCGGTCCGCCTGCCGCTCCCGCAGGTGCTGGCCCTCTGCGCCATGGGCGCCTTGGGCTACGGCGGGATGTCGCTGCTGTTCGCCATCGGCCTGCGCTTCGCGCCGGCCTCCCTCGCGGGGATGCTGCTCTACACCTATCCCGCGATCGTCACGCTCCTCTCCTTCCTGCTGCGGGAGGAACGCATGGAGCCGATGAAGGCGCTGGCGCTGCTGGTCTGCCTGGGAGGGCTCTACCTGGTGCTCGGCGTCACGTTCGCGGGCATCCAGCCCGCCGGCGCCGCGTGCATCCTCTCGGCGGCCTTCATCTACTCCGTCTACATCGTCCTCGGGAACCGCCTGCTGAAGCACCTCGATCCCCTCGTGGCGGCGGCCTACATCTGCGGCTCCACCGGACTCGCCTTCACGGCCTGGGGACTGGCGACCCGCACGCTCCAGGGCACGCTTCCGCCCCAGGGCTGGGCCGCCATCCTGGGGATCACGCTGCTTCCCACCTTCCTCGGCATCGTCTGCTTCCTCGCCGGGATCCGCCTCGTCGGGGCCAGCCGCGCCTCCATCATCTGCACCCTGGAGCCGTTCATCACCGTGCTGCTCTCCTGCCTGCTCCTGGCCGAGCGCATCTCGCCCACCCAGGTCCTCGGCGGCCTCCTCATCATCTCCGGCGTCCTCGCGCTGCAGCTCCGGACCAGGGCGTAGCGCGCCGGCCCGGTAATCGCCGCATAAGCTTTCCCAATCGCTGCCCGCGGCCGCCGGCAGGTAAGATCAGGACAGAGGAGCGGCCATGCGATCGGACATCGTGAAGAAGGGCGTGGAGCGCGCCGGGCACCGCAGCCTGCTGCGGGCGGCCGGCGTCAGGGAGGAGGACTTCGGCAAGCCCTTCATCGGCATAGCGAATTCGTACACGGACATCGTGCCGGGCCACATGCACCTGAACGCCTTCGCGGCGGCGGTCAAGGAGGCGGTGCGGGAGGCCGGGGGCGTCCCCTTCGAGTTCAACACGATCGCCGTGGACGACGGCATCACCATGGGGCACCTGGGCATGCGCTACTCCCTGCCGAGCCGGGAGCTCATCGCCGACGCCGTGGAGACCATGGCCATGGCCCACTGCTTCGACGCCCTCGTCTGCATCCCCAACTGCGACAAGATCACGCCGGGCATGCTCATGGGCGCGCTGCGCGTGAACGTGCCGACGATCTTCGTGAGCGGCGGACCCATGCTGGCCGGGACCCGGCCGGACGGCGGCGCCAGCGACCTGATCACCGTCTTCGAAGGCGTGGGCAAGGTCCAGAGCGGCGAGATGACCGAGGCCGAACTCGGCGCCCTCGAGGCCGGCGCCTGCCCCACCTGCGGCTCCTGTTCGGGCATGTTCACGGCCAATTCCATGAACTGCCTGCTCGAGGCCATCGGGCTGGCGCTGCCCGGGAACGGCACGATCCCGGCCGTGGACCCGCGCCGGCTGGAACTGGCCAGGGCCTCGGCCAGGCAGGTCCTCGAGCTGCTGGCGCGGGACCTCAAGCCGCGCGACCTCGTGACCCGGGCCTCCCTGGACAATGCCTTCGTCCTGGACATGGCCATGGGCGGCTCCACGAACACGGTGCTGCACGGGCTCGCCATCGCCCACGAGGCGGGCGTGGACTATCCCCTGGAGCGCCTCAACGAGATCTCGGCCGCCACGCCCTGCATCTGCAAGGTCTCGCCCTCCGTGCCCGATGTGCACATCCAGGACGTGGACAGGGCGGGGGGCATCGGCGCGATCCTGAAGGAGATCTCCCGCAAGCCCGGCCTCGTGGACCTGGAGTGCATGACGGTCGCGGGGCGGACTCTCGGGGCGTCGATCGCGGACGCGCAGATCCGGGACGCCCAGGTGATCCGCTCCCTGGAGAGCCCCTACACCGCGGATGGGGGCCTGGCCGTGCTCTTCGGCAACCTGGCGCCCAAGGGCGGGATCGTGAAGAGCGCGGGCGTCGACCCGGGCTGCTTCGTTTTCGAGGGGGAGGCCCTGGTCTTCGACGGCCAGGATGAATGTCTGGCCGCCCTGGCCGCGCGGAAGGTCATGCCCGGCCACGTCGTGGTGATCCGCTACGAGGGACCCAAGGGGGGACCGGGAATGCCCGAGATGCTCTCGCCCACGTCCATGATCAAGGGACAGGGGCTCGGCAGGCAGGTGGCCCTCATCACCGACGGGCGCTTCAGCGGCGGCACCGCCGGCCTCTGCATCGGGCACGTGAGCCCCGAGGCCATGGAGGACGGCCCCATCGCCCTCGTCAGGACCGGGGACCGCATCCGCATCGACATCCCCGCCCGGAGCCTGGAACTGCGGGTGGACGAGGCCGAACTGCAACGCCGGCGCGCCGCCTGGACGAGGCCCCGCCCCAGGATCGTCCGGGGATGGCTCGGCCGCTACGCGAGCCTCGTGACCAGCGCCAACCGGGGCGCGGTGCTCAGCCTTCCCGCCGAGTCCTGACCTCAGGACCTGGCCCGGCCTCGCGGCGCCAGGTGGGACGCGAGCCTCGCCTGGCGCCGCGCGTCCCCGACCCAGGCCCTCGGGATGGGAATCCCCTGCTTGGGCCGGACCATGACGAACAGGTGCCCTGGGGCGGGGACCACCTCCTGGATGTCCGCGAGCCGGAAGGTGTGACTCCCCGCCTCCGAGGTGTTCCTGACCTCCTGGTCGTCGATCGTGATGCGGCGCGGGGCGAAGACGCCCGGAAGCCTGGAGGCGGCCTTGTAGAGCCGGGCCGGGAGGATCACGAAGCGCAGGAGGAGGAGGAAGCCCGCCACCGCGACGAGGCCGGGGACCACGAAGGGCCACGCGGTGCGGAAGGGGCCGATCCAGAGCAAGGGGAGCGCCATGAACATTCCCAGCGCCCAGATCCTGGAGCCGGCCACCCGCCTCGCCAGGAAGGCGGCAAAAACCCTGAGATCCCGCTCGGTATAGGTCCCTTCCAGGGACCACGTTTCCTGATGGAGGGCAGGCCCGGTCTTTTCCATGCCCTTCATCGTGCCTCATCCCTCGCGGCGATGACAAAGAGAGGATTGGAACTTCTCCCTGGGAAGATCAAGATAGTCGCCGATCCTCCCTTGTCCCAGCCGCCAATGGATATGCCGAAAGTCATACCTATTCATCAAGTGATCATGACCATGGTCACAACGTTCATAATGCATCCGGGCGGATTGGGTATATAAGTTGATGTAATACTTGATTTATATTTCACGGATGAGGTGATGTGGCCTGTCTGCGAAAAAAATTTACATGAATGCACTCCCGGCGTTTGTAAAATCATTCGGGTGACATGGTCCTGCGATCTTTCGAAAGGACTGATTCCAGCGGTCTGATGGGCTCGAATCCTCCGGATTCCCGTCCGTAAATGAAACTTTCTCTTCATGTGGAGTCCGCATGCACGACGATCTGGGGAAACTGCGCGAGATGCGTGAAAAGGCGCTTCAGGGCGGCGGCCCTGAACGTGTCGAACAGCAGCACGCGAAGGGGAAGCTGACGGCACGGGAGCGCCTGGCCCTGCTCCTGGACAAGGGCTCGTTCCAGGAGATCGGCGCCCTTGCGACCCACGAAGTGGTGGATTTCGGCCTCGAGGACCAGCGGTTCCCCGGGGACGGCGTCGTCACCGGCTTCGGCCGCATCAACGGCCGCCGCGTCGCGGTCTTCGCCCAGGATTTCACGGTCCTCGGCGGCTCCTTCGGCGTGATCCAGGCCAACAAGATCTGCCGGATCCAGGATCTCGCCCTGGAAAGCGGCATCCCCCTCATCGGCCTCAACGACTCCGGCGGCGCGCGGATCCAGGAAGGGGTCAGCAGCCTGGCCGCCTACGGCGAGGTCTTCATGCGCAACGTCCTGGCCTCGGGGGTCATTCCCCAGATCTCGGTGATCATGGGTCCCTGCGCCGGAGGCGCGGTCTATTCCCCGGCCCTCACGGACTTCGTGATCATGGTCAGGGACACGAGCTTCATGTTCCTGACCGGCCCCGAGGTCATCAAGACCGTCACCGGCCGGGACGTGGGTGTCCAGGAACTCGGCGGCGCCGACATGCACAGCACCAAGAGCGGCGTGGTCCACTGCGTGGCCGCGAACGAGCCGGAAGCCCTGGAGCAGGTGAAGCAGATCCTCGGCTACCTCCCCCAGAACAACCATGACGATCCCCCCCAGGTCGCTCCCTACGACGACACGGAGCGCATGGACGAGGAACTGAACACCCTGGTGCCCGCCGACGACCGCATGTCCTACGACGTGCGCGAGGTCCTGGCGCGGGTCTTCGACCGGGACAGCTTCCTGGAGATCCACCGCGGCTGGGCGACGAACGCCGTGGTGGGCTTCGCCCGCCTGGACGGGTTCTGCGTGGGGGTGGTGGCCAACCAGCCCATGCATCTCGCCGGGGCCCTCGACATCGACGCCAGCGACAAGATCGCCCGCTTCGCGCTGACCTGCGACGCCTACAACATCCCCATCATCACCTTCGTGGACACGCCAGGGTTCCTGCCCGGCGTCGAGCAGGAGTTCGGGGGCATCATCCGGCACGGCGCCAAGATCCTCTACGGCTACAGTGCCGCCACCGTCCCCAAGATCTCGGTGGTCCTGCGCAAGGCCATGGGCGGGGCGTACGTGGCCATGAGCTCCAAGCAGATGCGCTGCGACCTCAACTTCGCCTGGCCCAGCGCGCAGATCGCCGTCATGGGCGCGGAGGGCGCCGTCAAGATCCTGCGCGGACGGGAGATCAAGAAGGCGGAGGATCCCAAGGCCGTGGAGAAGACGTTCATCGAGGACTACCGGGAGAAGTTCTTCAATCCCTACCGCGCCGCCGACGTGGGCCAGATCGACGAGGTCATCGAGCCCCGCGAGACCCGCCCCCGGCTGATCCATGCCCTGGAAGTGCTCCGCACCAAGGTCCAGCTCAACCCGTCGCGCAAGCACGGGCTGCTGCCGTCGTAGGAGGCGGCCATGGAGAACATGGGATTCGGTTTGAACGTGACCTTGATCGGCATGGGGCTCGTCTTCGCCCTTCTGGCGCTCCTCTGGCTGGTGCTGTACCTCATCGGGAACATCGACAGTCTGCCCTTCCTGAAGGGCGGCGAAGAGGAAGAGGCGCCGGACGAGGAACGCTCCGAAGGCGAAGGGACAGGGGAAGCGGACGCCCTTGTGCATCACGAGGGGGAGGTCGATCCCGACCTGCTGGCCGCCATCACGATCGCCGTCGCGGCCCATGTGGCCGTCAAGCGACGCCAGGCCGCACCTTCGATGCGCAAGACCGTGCCAGGAAGCCAAATTTTCGCCAGTCGTTGGGTGGCCGCAGGCCGGACCCGCCAGACGGACAGCTGGACCCACAAAGGATGACATCATGCGCCGCTATACGATCGAAGTGAATGGAAAGACCTACCTGCTCGACGTCCGGGAACTGTCCGCGGACAGTTTCGAAGTGACCTGCGACGATCGCCAGTTCGACGTGATGCTGGTGGACGGCATGGACCTCCCCGAGGCCGGGGCCAGCCCGGCGGCCGGGGGCGCCGCCGGGGAGCGTGCCGTTCCGGTCGCGCGGCCGGCCGCTCCGAAACCTGCGGCCGCTCCGCGGCCCCAGGCCGCGAAGCCCGCCGCCTCCCAGGGCGCCGGGGACGTCGGGAGCCTCACCGCCCCCATGCCGGGCGTGATCCTGTCGGTCGATGTCAAGGTGGGCGCTCGCGTCAAGCGGGGCGACGTCCTCTGCAAGCTGGAAGCCATGAAGATGGTGAACCCGCTCCGCGCCCCGAAGGATACGGTCGTCTCCGAGATCGCCGTCTCCGAAGGACAAACGGTCGCCTACGGCGACGTGCTCGTGCTCTTCGGGGAGTGACCGCATGAACGCAGAACTGGTTTCCAGATTGCTTCAGGGCGTCAACAACGTCTCCTGGCAATCCCTCGTCATGATCGCCATCGCGGGGGTGCTCTTCTACCTCGCCATCGTCAAGGACTACGAGCCCCTGCTGCTCCTTCCCATCGGAGCCGGCTGCCTGCTGGCCAACCTGCCCCTCTCGCCCATGCTGGCCGAGGATGGGCTGCTGAGCGTGCTCTACCACATGGGCGTCACGAACGAGATGTTCCCGCTGCTCATCTTCGTAGGCATCGGCGCCCTGACGGACTTCGGGCCGCTCCTGGAGAATCCCAAGATGGTGCTGGTGGGCGCCGCCGGCCAGTTCGGGATCTTCGGAACCCTGCTGTTCGCCCTCGCCCTCGGCTTCACGAAGAACGAGTCCGCCTCCATCGGCATCATCGGCGCCATCGACGGCCCGACCTCGATCTACGTCTCGGGCAAGCTGGCGCCCCACATGCTCGGCCCCATCACGGTGGCCGCCTACAGCTACATGTCCCTGGTGCCCGTCATCATGCCGCCCATCATGCGGCTCCTGACCACCAAGAAGGAGCGCCTGATCCGCATGCCCTACAGCCAGCGGACCATCTCCCGGACCACGCGCATCCTCTTCCCCATCGTGGTGACCCTCATCGTCGGGACCCTGGTGCCCTTCGCCACGCCCCTCATCGGCATGCTGATGCTCGGCAACTTCATGAAGGAATCCGGGGCCGTGGAACGGCTGACCAAGGCCTCCTCCAACGAGATCACCAACGCGGTGACCCTCTTCCTGGGCTTGGCCATCGGCTCCACCATGGTCGGAACCCAGTTCCTGAAGCCCAGCACGCTCGCCATCCTCATCCTGGGCATCCTGGCCTTCGCGTTCGACACGGCCGCGGGGCTCATCTTCGGGAAGATCCTCAACATGTTCACCGGCGGCAAGTTCAATCCCCTCATCGGGGCCGCGGGCATCAGCGCCTTCCCCATGGCCGCGCGCGTCGTCCAGCGCGTGGCCCAGGAGGACGACTTCGAGAACTTCCTGCTCATGCACGCCATGGGCGCCAACGCTGCCGGGCAGGTGGCGAGCGTCGTGGCCGGCGGCGTGCTGCTGGCCCTGATGGGCGCGGGCTGAGCGCAAGCCGAAGGTGTCCGCGGAACGGGGGGCTTCGGCCCCTCGTTTCCGTTCAGCCCAGGAGATACCGGAGCGTCCCGAAGGTCAGCCCGTCGTTGACGGCCTCCACGAAGGAGATGCGTTCCGGATGGCCCGAGGCCAGGGCGTCCCGGAGCAACATGGACGTGAAGCCCTCGTCCCTCGAGCCCCGGCATGTGGACAGCACGCAGTATTCCGCGCAGAACCCCAGGATCACCACCGCGTCGACCCCCAGGGCGCGCAGGCGGTCGCCGAGTCCCGTCCCTCCGGCGAAGGCGCTGCCCGTTCGCTTCACGATCCGGAGATCGCCCGGCTCGAAGCGCAGCGTTTCGGGAGGCTCGAACCCGTCCGAACCGGGCACGAGGCCTTCCCCTGGATCCTCGTGGACCACGCAGACCACCGGCAGACCCTTCTCGCGGAAAAGAGGCATGGCGGCATTGGCGTACTCGACGGCCCTGCGGAGGGATGCCGTGGTGACGTCATCCTCCGAGAAGAAGGCCTTCTGGATGTCCACGACGAGCAGGGCCGGTTTCATGACGTTCGGAGCCTCCGTTATGCTTCCTCGAGGTGGACCTGGCCCGGGGCCTGCCGGCTGTGGAGCGAGAAGCCCTCCTTCGCCAGGATCTCCCTCATGGCTTCGAGCATACGCGGATTCCCGCAGAGGAAGATGTGCGAGTTGGCGGGCGAGGGCTTGAAGCCCCAGGCCCGCTCCACGACCCCCTGCCTCCAGGCGTCCTGGGCGTAGCCGGTCTGGCCCTTCCAGGGGACCGCCTCCTCGTCAGGGTGGTCGATGACGGGCAGGTAGGTGAAGTTCGGGGCGAAGCGCTGGAGATGGAACAGCTCGGCTCGGTAGCCGAGGTCCCAGGAATTGCGCGCCCCGTGGATCACGAAGACCTTCCTGGGACCACCGGCCTCGACATGGGTCCGGATCATGGACATGTAGGGGGCGAGGCCGGTCCCCGTCGCGATGAAGACGAGGTGCTGGTCCCTCGCGACCTGGTCCAGCGTGAACATGCCGGTGGCCTTGGGCGACAGGAACACCCGGTCCCCGACCTGGAGTGCGAAGAGCCTCGGCGTGAGGGCCCCGCTCCTCGCCAGGGCGATGTAGAACTCGAGGTATTCCCGTTCGCGGGACGAGGAAGCGATGGAATAGGCCCGGCGGATGAAGGTGTCCGGGGAAGAGAAGGGGGCTTCCGGCGTGGCTCCGCCCACCCGGGGCGCGGAAGCGGGAAGGCCCAGCGAGGCATACTGCCCGGCCTTGAAGGCCGGGAGTTGCCAGCCGTCCGGAGCCACCCTCAGGATCATCAGGCCCGGGGCGAAGTCGATGCGTTGCGTCACGATGGCGTTGAGTTCGGACACGGGATGGTCCCTCCCATGCGGATCCTGGAAGCGGGCCACCATGGCCAGGACATGGAGAGGATGACCAGCCCCAGGGACGAAGTTATCCTATAGGTTCATCGAAAAAGCCAGATTGTCACATGATGATCCGGATTCCATGAATTCGAACAACCCTATGGATTTTTATTCATGACCTATCGTGTCCACATTGCCGTTGACAAACTGGTCCCCTTTTTTGATTGCTATTTGATATCCAGGCTTGCATGGCACTGGAGGCGTGCTGGACATTCAGTGACGGCGGGCCCGGTCCAGGACATCGATCCAGGAATCGACCTCGCCCTGCTCCACATCGACAGGACCCGGATCGTGCCGGGATCGGTTCCCGGCAACCCCGCGGGCCGCCCGTTCCTGAACAGCCGGGTGCTGGACATTTCCAAGCATCTCTTCTCGTCTTTGCGGGTCCTGCCGGGCGATCCATGGAAGGGGTCGGTCATCGTGAAGAGCAACCTGAATGCCTTCGGGATCCAGGAACGGGCTGATCAGGAACCAGGATTCTTCGAGCGCAAGCGCCGCAAGCTGGCGCGGCGGCACTGGAGGCTGGCTCGCTGCCTTCCCCCGAGAAACTATCCGGTCCTGCCGTCGATATCCGCCGTCCCCGGGTGGGTCTGGAGGCACCCGGACCTCCTCGTGGAGCGCTTCACGCCTGAGCGGCGCGACGGGCTCTACTGCCTGCATGGATGGGTGTTCTTCGGGAAGCGGGGCTACACCTACCGGATGTATTCGACGGATCCCGTCGTCAAGGCCGGGTCCATCGTGAAGGATGAATTCCTGGGGGATCCGCCCCCGGAACTGGAAGCGTTCCGCGAGGCGAACGGCTGGGACTTCGGGAAGTTCGACTACGTGGAGGTGGACGGCCGCCCCATCCTTCTGGACATCAACAAGACGCCCACCACCACGGGGGGTCCGGACACGCCGCGGATGCGCGATCTCGCCATGGCGCTCGAGGACATCCTGGGAGGCGCCAGATGACGGCGGGGCTGCGTTCCGCTCTGGCCGCCGACCAGCTCTACCCTCCGGGGTCGGCGTTCATGGCCCGCACGAATCTCCACCAGACGCGGATGCTGGGCTTCACGGACCTGCTGCTGGACACGGTCACCACCCTGCTGGCCGGGGCCCTGAACGGCCGCAGCTCCGTGCGCCACGAGGCGGGGGCCGGGCCGGAGGTGTTCGCGGTCTACCGGCGCGCGGGGATGGTGGTCGAGGAAGACACCCGGATCTACCGGACCGCCGGCGAGGCCGAGGCCCTCGCCGACGGACTGATCCGGGAAGGGAAGCGGCTGTTCTGGTCCTATCCCCCTCCGGAACGGCGCTTCCCGGACCAGGCCCATCTCGTGACGCCGACACTCTACCGGTTCCTGAACTCGAAGGCGAACCTGGAAAGGCTGGTGCCGTCCCGGCATCTTCCCCTGCGGAGGATCCTGAGCCACGAGGAGCTCGCGGAGTTCGAGCCTTCCGGTCCAGTCTTCCTCAAGTCGGCCGGAGACGCCGCGACTGGATGGGGCTTCGCCGTCCGTCCATGTCCCGGCAAGCCGGAGTTCGAGGATGCCCGGTGCTGGTTTCATGAACATCGCGAGGGTGTTCCCGCGGTGATCGTCGAGGAGGCCGTCGACCTCGCGGGCTGCTGGTGCGCCGGCATTGCCGTCAACGATACCGGCGCGGTCTGCTTCGGCGGGGCGGAACAGCTCTTCCGCGCGCCGGCCCGTCAGTGCGGAAGCCTGATCGACCCTGACGCCTCCTTTCCCCTGGAGGGGAAGGCCCTGGCGGAGACGGTGGGCATGGCCGCCCAGGCGCTCGGATTCCGGGGCGTCGCGGGGCTGGACATCGGCCTGGGGCGCGACGGCAGGCTGCTCGTCTTCGACCCGAACTTCCGGATCAACGCCTCCACGCACCAGCTGCTGCTCCATGATTCCGCGGCGGCCCGGTCCGGGCTCCGGGTGAGCCGTTCCTTCCAGACCTCTCCCGGCGGGCCGTTCAAGGACCTGGCCGAGCGCCTGGAGGCGCCCATCGGCGACGGCTGGTTCGTCCCCACGCGGCTGTTCAACGGCGAGAAACATCCCCTCGCCGAAGGCCGCCACATTGTCACGGGCTTCGTCCTGGGGAACACACGACAGGATGCGGAAGACGCCGCGCGCAGGCTGGAAGGGCGGCTGAACTGACTCGGCCGATGCCCGGATTCCATGGAATGTCCCGCTTCCCCCGGGGTTTCCCGGGCCCTTACGCGCCCATGGGCACGTGCAGCCCGATCTTCCTCGCGTGCTCCCGGGCGCGCTCGTAGCCGGCGTCCGCGTGCCTGAAGACGCC
>Ga0209098_1000137_pt1 | contig 80536 bp, 55 predicted proteins | sample AD_JPNHW1_MetaG_FD_184429 | JGI IMG/M metagenome (GOLD analysis project Ga0209098, IMG submission 184429) | Active sludge microbial communities of municipal wastewater-treating anaerobic digesters from Japan - AD_JPNHW1_MetaG (SPAdes) (version 2) | ecosystem: Engineered > Bioreactor > Anaerobic...
GCTCTATCTCGGTCACGCGCGTGTAAGACACTTAGTCTCCTTCCTTGTTCATCACAAGAAGGAAGTGTACTTCACCGCGTGGCCGTTTTCAAAACATCAGGTGTTGCACTGGCCGGTCGCGCGCGCGGCAGAAGAACACCCGATCTGGGAAGAAAACTTACTAAACACCATGGAACACGACAAGCGCTTTGTGTAAGAGGCCTGCACTCGGTTGGAGACGAGGATGCGCCCCTCTGTCTGCCCGTCGCAAAATAGTCTTACCCAAGCCGTAGCGGATCCTGCTACACTTCTTCGCATAATCAGTTGAGGGACCGTATGCCAATTAACACATCGCTTGTCACAAGTCTTTTTATAGCCTGTCTTTTTATCCATGGAAGCGTCGGACGCAGCGACGCGTCGGACGTGCCGCCGCAGGTTACGCTGCACCTGTCGTTCGAAAAAGACAACTGGGTGAAATCCGCAGCTGGCTGCGCGGACTGTTTCTGCGCCATGGCCAACCCGGTCGAGGGCCGCGTCGGCGAGGCCGCGCTGATTGAGAACGTGAACCAGTCCGCCGCCGTTGACTCGCCGTTCAACCTGAGCAAGGCGCGCGGCACGGTTACGCTTTGGTACAAGCCGACCGTTTCGGCGGGCAAGAAGGCGTACTATCCTCTGCTGTGGTGCGGCGAGAACCACGGCGTCGGCGGCGGCGCGTTCTGGCTGTGGCGCTATGACAGCTCGCTGCGCTTCGACGTGCGCGATCCGCAGGACCGCTACTGCACGGCGGGTACCTCGGATTGGAAGCCGGATCAGTGGGTGCACATCGCCGCCGTCTGGGACTGCGGCAAGGGGCTCTCGCTCTGGGTGAACGGCCAGAAAAAGGCCGAGCGCGAAACGACGTGGAAGCCCGAGGGGCTCGCGCCGTTGCTGATCGGCACGGGCAACGCGCCGTGTGAGGGCCGCGCGGCGGGCGGGGCGCTCGACGAGCTGAAGGTCTTCGACCGCCCGCTGACCGCCGAGGAGATCCAGGCCGACTTTGCGGGCTCGTTGGCGCTGACGCCCGCTCCCGTCGCCACGCCCGAACAGCTTGCGGCCGCACGCAAAGCGCCGCCCGTGCGGGAGCGCGAGCCGCTCGAAACCCTTTTTCACCTCACGTTCGATGACGGGTTCGCCGCAGCCGCGGCGCGCGGCGCAAAGGAGCCGACCAACGCGAACCGGCCGGCGCTCGTGCCGGGCGTCTCGGGCCGGGCCGCGCAGTTCGGCCCGCGCCAGTCGCTCCGCTATCTGGAGGACAAAAATCTGCGTAAGGAGTGCGGTGCGCTTTCGGTGTGGGTACAGACGCCGGTCGACGGCAACGACGCCAAGGAGTGGCTCCACATCTTCCGCGAAGAGGGACCCAACAAGGCGGGCGCCAACGCGCTCTGGCTCTGGCTCTTCCCGCAGCACGGCCTGCGCTGGGATCCGCGCGACAAGGAGGATAGCCATGTTCTGCTCGCCGTTTCCTCGACGTGGAAAAAAGGCGAGTGGCACCACGTCATCGCCTGCTGGGACGCCTTGCGCGGTACGGCCGTCTACGTCGACGGCAAGCTGCGTTCCTTCGGCAGCGCCGGCGACAGCGGCAAGAAATTCATTCCGATCTCGTGGGACCCCGTCGCCTATTCGGCTTTCATCGTCGGCGCGGATGCGGTGGAGGGCCACAGGCCGTGGCAGGGCGCGATCGACGAATTCAAAATCTTCAGCCGCCCGCTCACGGACGAAGAGGCGCGGGCGGAATACGGTCGGTTCTGCACCGTGCCCGTGGAGGTGATCGTGCTCGACCCCTACCTGTGGGCCGGCGAGAAAGAGACGCTGACGCTTTCGTTCGATAACTTGAAAGGCGCTCCGGCCCAGATGCGTGCGCAATACACGGTGCGGGATGCGGCGGACAACGCCGTGGCACAGGGCGACTTGGGCTCGCTGGCGATGGTTGCGGACAAGCGGCTGCATCTGCCGCTGAAGCTGAGCCTGCCGAAGAAGGGGGCCTACACGCTGACCGTCACCGTAAAGGCCGGAGACGACGCGCGCGATTTCGTCAGCCAGATGTACGCGCTGGACCGCGCCGAGCCGGCGCAGGATGCGAAGCGCGCATTGGTCAGCGTGGCGGAGATCGACGCGGCCGCCCTGCCGTCCGTGGTGGAGTCCGCGCCGTCGCGGGTCGTCGACTCGCCGCTCGGCAAGTACCGCGAGGCGGGCGTCGGCCGCAACGACCGGTTCGCCCTGACCTTCCAGGTGGCGGAGCCGCACGCGCCGCACGTCGCGGTCGTGACCTATCCCGACGACAAGCCGCGCACCATGGAGGTGATGCTTCAGCCGCTCGACGTCCGGCATGACTACCAGGCGCAGACCGGCGTCTTCACCGGAGACGAGTACCCGCTCTCGCAGGCGATGCAGGAGCAGAAGATCGTCTTCTGGCCGCAGGGCACCAACATGAGCTTTGTCTTCATGACCGTCGAGAAAGACCGCCCCGCCGCCGTGAAGAGCCTGAAAGTCTACAAGCTGGACGGCGGCTTTCCGCGGCTAGCGGTCAAGCCGTTCGCGGGCAGCGTGCCGGCGCGCGAGATCGGCCTCTACCACGAGGATCCGGTCTTCGCCGACTGCTACGGCTCGCTGCCGGGCAACCCCGACATGCATTTCTTCCCGCAGTTCGAGACGGTGATCGACCGCATGCTCGACTACCACCAGTCGTTTGGCATGAGCACCGTGCACTACCCCGTCTCTTGGTACCACGGGCCGCTCTTCGGCTCGGAGGCGGAGCCGCTGACCGACTTCGGCGGCCGGCCGCATCCGGACGGCTTCCCGAAGTATCTGCTGCGCCGCCTCGCCGCGCGCGGCATGACCTTCAACGCGTGGCTGCACCTGCATCAGATCGACAGCCTGTTGCCCTATACGATCACCGATGACGACCGCGTGCGGGCCGGCGAGGAGACGGTCATCAACATGCGCTTCGACAACCGGCTCTTCTACCGCGCGTGGCACGGCCGCGACCCCGTCTACAACCCGCTCGACCCGCACGTTCAGGCGGCGGTCAAGCGGCAGTTCGCCGAGTTCGTCGACCGCTACGGCGGCGAGCCCGCCTTGACCGGCGTCACGCTGAACACGGTGCGCCACTCGCTGTTCGCCTTCGGCTCGCTCGACTCGGGCTACAACGATGTGAACCTCGCGCGCTTTCAGAAAGAGACCGGCATCAAGATTCCGGTGGACGGCAAGGACCGTTTCCGCTTCGCCAAGAGCTACCAGTGGCTGATGGCCAACGCCCAAGATCCGTGGATCCAGTGGCGCTGCCGTCAGTTGCACGACTACTACAAGGAGCTGGCGGGCCTGCTCAGGGCCAAGCGTCCGGACCTCACGCTGGGCGTAGTGATTTTTGCGGCCGAGTCGGCCAAGGCCACGGCGGACTATTTGAACCCCGCCAAGCGGGTGCTGCAGGAGGCGCGCGAGCAGGGCCTGGATCCCGCGCTCTACGTGAACGACCCCGAGATCGTCTTCCGCTACTCCATGGTGCCGGCGGATCTGCGCTGGCGGCGTGCGCATGGCGCGACCGGTTCGGACGTCTACGACACGCGGACCGTCGACAGCGCGCCGGAAATGGTCGCGCCGCTCGCCCTCACGCCCTCGGCCAGCGTGAATATGCACGACCGCTACTTCGAGGACGCCGTGGCGCGCACGGCGCCGCTCAAAGGTCTCTCCGCGAAAGCACAAGAGTGCGACTGGCGCGTCTCCGCACTGAACGGCAATACGGTCCACGGCTTGGAAAACCACGTCTTCGCGCTGAACAACCTCGACGCGCTGACGATCACCAAGGGCGGCTTCCTCGTCGGCACGTTCGGCATCGAGGACAAGGTCGGCCGCTTCGCCAAGGCCTTCCGCGCGCTGCCCGCCGTGAAGTTCGAGGACGTGCCCGGTCTGGCCGATCCCGTGCGCGTGCGCCAGAAGAGCGTCGACGGCGCCAACTACGTCTATGTGCTTAACCGCCTGCCGTATCCCGTCGAGGCCGCGCTCGCGTTCAGCGGTGCCGAGGCGGTCGACCTCGTGAACGGCGAGAAGTCGTCGGGCGGCAAGCTGTCGCTCAAGCTGCGGCCCTACGACCTGCGCGTCTTCCGGCAGGCCGACGCCGGCGGGCGCGTCACGGGCGGAGCGGCGACCGTGGGTCAGGACGTGGTCGACGGATTGGCGAAGCAGGTCGCGGCGGCCGACGCGGCCCTCCGCGACACGTCCGCCAAGGGCGGGGACCTCGCCGCGGTGAAGCCGTATCTCGCGAAAGCCAAGGCCTGTCTGGCCGACAAAGAGTACGCCCGGCTGCATTTCCTGCTTCAAGAGGCGTGGGCGTACAAGCTGAAGTGATGCAGGCGATTAGGCGCGCTGCCTAGGCCCAGACATGGAGGGGCGGAGTCCCCGCCGCCCGCATGTCAAAACGGCGTCATTTACCCTGTCGATGCGCCAGAGTGCGGAACTGGCCCGGCGTGGTGTTCTCGAGCGCCTTGAAGACGCGGATGAAGTGCGGCAGGCTATTGAAACCGCAGGCGAAGCAGATCTCCGAGACCGAGTTCTCGCTGGCGGCGAGCAGGCGTTTCGCCTGGCTCAGGCGCACCTGCTGCACGTACCGGGTGAACGGGATGCCGGTCTCCTTGCGGAAAACATGGGAAAAGTGCGCGGGGGACAGCCCCGCGCGCGCCGCGGTTTCCGCGAGCCCGAGCTCCGGCTCCGCGAAATGCTCGGCCACATACTCCTTGGCTTTGCGCAACTCATGGCGTTCGAGGCGCGCCTCCAGTTCTCGGATCTTGTGAAGGCTTTCACAGAGCTGGACTGCGAACGTCTCCAGAAGGCTCATCATGTATCGCGCTTTCGCCTTCGGCATGCAGACGGCCGCGAAGTAGGCTTTCCGCACTTTTGCGGCATCGGCTTTCAGCCAAGCGAGCCGCTTCTGCATTTGGGCGAACCCCGCTTCTGTGGGACGTTCTGCGAGAATCTGGCCGCTCGAGAGGCTCGCCACGTGGCGGCCTTGAACGAAGAGGGGGATGATCATGTCGAAGAAACCGGCGTGGCACCTGTAGAGGATCGCCCCGCCCCGCAACCCCGCTTTTCGGCTGTGCGCGAGGTCGCAGGCGTGACACCGGGCGTCGCCCTGCGCCGATGACCGGATGATCCGGCAGAGGGGGTTCTTCCTGCCGTTACGGTAACTGGCGCGGTATTCGCCCTGCGGCGAAAGGAGGGACATGGCCACGCCTGTCAGCTTGGCCAGCAATTCGCTGAAGCGCGCGAATTCGGGCGAGATGGCGAGGCTCTCGAAGTCGTCGTTGCTTTTGACCATAGGTTCTAATGTCGAAATTTATGGGATCAATCGAAAGAAATGTAAACGAATCCGAAAAAAAAGAGAAGCGGAATCATGGTCGATGGGCTATGGTAACGCTAAATGGAATAGCGATTCATCACGAGGTGACATCCAAACAGAGGGGAAAGCGATGGCAGATCCGACCGCGGTGTGCGACTGTTCGTTCAGAGACTTCCGAGTGACCGGCAGCGGAGTCGTTCTCATTCGTTAACGAGCCTTCATCAAAGAAATGAAGAACGGAATGACCATGATCCCCATCTCCTCCACAACGCGTCTCGCCGGCAGGTGGGTGCTCTGATGCAATTTTTTACGCGTAGAGGGCCTTCTCCGGTCCCATTCTGCCCGCCAAAGCCGACGCACCAACCCGCCGTGTCCGGCGTTGTCGTACCGTCCTCAGACAATCGGTTCGGCCCTGGATGGGTCATCCCCTTTCTTCTGAGCTGCGGCCTGTCGATAGGAATCACGGGGTGCTCTTTGTTTGCCCCGTTAGACTCTCCGTCGACACAGGCCATGGACAAATGGGTCAAGGCCCGTTTCTGGGGTGCCCAAGCGGCATTGCCGTTCTCCTTCGTCTATGACGGCCAGACTTCGGAAAGGCTGCTGCCCGATTGGACGCGGTCCTGTCAAGCCACGAGACTCGATTCGGTGCGCACGCGGTATGTGATGCGGTGGACGGACAGCCGGACCCCGCTGGAAGTGCGGTGTGCGGCCGTGACGTATGCGGACTATCCCGTCGTCGAGTGGACGGTCTATCTGAAAAACACGGGCACGACCGACACGGCGTTGCTGACGGAGATTCAAGGGCTGGACATGCGTCTCGAACGCGACGCGCAACAGGGCGAGTTCGTTCTCCACGGCATCAAAGGGGATTTCTGCAAGGCGGAAAGTTTCGCGCCCTATGGCCTGACGCTCGGGACCAATGCCGTGGAGAAGTTCGCGCCTCCTGCGCATTCGGGAAAATCCTGCGACGGACCCAGGGGGTGGCCTTATTTCAATCTTCAGGGGCCGGACGGTGGAGTCATCGTAGCGGTGGGGTGGCCGGGACAGTGGGCCTGTTCGTTTGTGCGCGACGCCCAGACCGGTTTGCGCATCAAGGCTGGGCAGGAACTCACCCGGCTGCGTCTCAAACCCGGAGAAGAGATCCGCACGCCTTTGACCGCCCTGCTCTTTTGGCAGGGGGCGGATGTCGTCGCGGCTCAGAACCTCTGGCGGCGCTGGTATCTCGCGTACAACCTGCCTCGGACGCAAGGGCAGCCCCAGTCCGCAGTCGCCCAGATTCAGGTGGGCGGAACCGCGCAAGACACGGCGTACGTCAAGTCGTTCCTCGATGCGGGAATCCATGTCGATCTTTGTTGGCGCGATGCCGGCGGGTCACGGGCGTCGGTCTGGTTCAAGGCGGGCGACGGACCGTTTCACGAGCCCGGCATGATCTGGCTCAACTCCGGCACATGGGAGATTGATCCGGTGAAGTTCCCGAACGGGTTCAAACCTTTTTCGGATTGGATTCATGCCCAAGGCCTGCAGTTCGTCCTGTGGTTCGAACCGGAGCGCGTGGGCGATCCGAATTCGTGGCTGGGCAGGAACCACCCCGAATGGCTGCTGCCCGGAACGTCGCACGGCGCGTTGCTCGACGAGGGCAATCCGGCGGCCCGGCGCTGGCTAACCGAACACGTGAGCGGCCTGATCGCTTCCCAGGGGATCGATTGGTACCGCGAAGACATGAACGGCGGCGGACCGCTACCCGCTTGGCGCCGCAACGACGCGCCTGACCGCCAGGGTATGACCGAGAACCTCTACGTGCAGGGACATCTGGCGTTTTGGGACGAGCTGCGCCGCCGCCATCCCGGCCTCCGGATCGACTCCTGCGCTTCGGGCGGACGCCGCAACGATCTGGAGACGATGCGCCGGGCCGTCCCGCTGCTGCGCAGCGACTTCCAGTTCCCCAAAATGGAAGGCGTCGTCGAGGGCAATCAGGGGCACACCTACGGTCTTTCGTCGTGGCTGCCTTTTCAAGGAACCGGGGTTTATTCGTATGACGCATACGCCTGCCGCAGTTTCTATCTGCCGTCTTTCGGCATGGGGCGATTGACGCCGGAGAACGCCCAAGCCCAGAAATATGCCTACGCCGAGTGTCGGAAGATCGCGCCGGTCATGTTGCAGGGCGACTACTATCCGCAGACGCCTTACAGTTTGAAATCCGACCAATGGATCGGCTGGCAATTCAATCGGCCGGAACAGGGCGACGGCGTGGTGCAGGCGTTCCGGCGCGCCGATTGCCCCGGGCGGGCAAAGATTTTCCAGCTCAAAGGACTCGACCCCGAAGGACAATACGAGGTCACGAATTTCGATGTGCAAGGCTCGGTGAAAATCTCCGGCGAAGACCTCCTTAAAAAAGGGCTGGCCGTGGAGATCAACGCGAGACCCGGCGCGGCGGTCATCATGTACCGGCGCGTGAAAGGCGGATGCGGACGTGAATAATGAGCGACACATGATCAGGGAGAAGGACACGATTAAGCGCGGCGTAGGTCTGGTGGGGCGACTGGCCGCGGCCGTGATCCTCATGGCGCTGACGGCCAGCGGCGAAAACACGCCTGTGCCGGCGGCTGTCGTTTCACTCGACGGCCCCGCCGAGTGGCGCGTGGCTGTCGATCCGGCCAACGTTGGCCGCGATGAGAAGTGGTGGCGGGCGGCGCAGCCCGAGGCGAAGCAGGTCCGCGTGCCGGGCGTCTATCAGGAGGTGTGGCCGGGATGCCATGGCGCGGCGTGGTATTGGCGCGATGTGGTTTTTCCCGTTAACCCCGAAGCGGACGGCCGTTACGTGCTCCGCTTCTGGCAGGTCGACTATTTGGCCGACGTGTGGGTGAACGGTGTTCACGTGGGACGGCACGAGGGTGGCGAGGAGGTGTTCACCTTCGATGTGACGGAGGCGGCCCAGCCGGGCGCAAGCAACCGGATCGCCGTCCGCGTGGTGTGTCCGGGCGACGAGCCCGTCGACGGCATGACCCGATTGAACGTGCCCCAGCGGGGGCGTGCCTGCTCGCCGCCGCCCGGCGGTGAATACCAGTGCGGCGGGCTGATCGATTCCGTCGAACTGCTCGTTTACCCCGCGATCCGGCTTGACGATCTCCGCGTACGGCCGGACTGGAAAACCGGCGAGATTCGTGTGTTGGCGACGGTGCGCAACGCCGGCGAAAAAGCGGCGGGACGTTTGCAGGTCGCACTCGCGCCGGCCGCGTCAGGCAACACGTTGGCCGCGACCGACATCGCGCAGACCTTCGCGCCGGGCGACACGCGGGTTGAGACGGTTTTGAAAGCGGGTCAGCCGCGCCTGTGGAGCTTGAGCGATCCGTACCTTTATCGCGTGACGGCCCGCGTTGCGGCCGACGGGAGCAAGGGTGCCGACGAGGTTTCGACGCGCTGCGGGTTCCGCGATTTCCGGTTTTCTGACGGCGCGTTCCGCCTGAATGGCAAGCGGATCTTTTTGCGGTGTTCGCATACCGGCAACACGGTGCCGGCGCCGGAATACCGCATCCCGCACGATCCCGGACTGCTGCGCCGCGACGTGGTGAACAGCAAGACGATGGGCTTTAACATGATCCGTTTCTTTGGCTCCGTGCCTCGCCGTTACCAGCTTGACCTCTGCGATGAAATCGGCCTGCTTGTTTATGAGGAATCGGCCGCCAATTGGCAGTGGGACGATTCGCCGCAGATGGCGGAGCGGTTCGACACGGCGGTCCGCGGCATGATCAGCCGCGATCGGAACCATCCGAGCGTGGTGATCTGGGGACTGCTGAACGAGACGCGCGACGGTCCGATCTTCCGGCACGCCGTTGCCATGCTGCCGCACGTGAACGCGCTCGACGGCACCCGCTTGACGCTGCTCAACAGCGGCTTGGAACAGTTCGTCCCCGCCAACAAAGTGCCGCGCCAAGGCTTCGGCACGTTGTGCAATCCCGGCGAAAACGCATGGAGCGACGCCCTCTGCGATTCGCATCCGTATCAGCGCTACCCGCACCTCGACAAACAGACTCGGAATCTGCGCGACACGCCAGCCGGGCGGCCGGTCTTCATTTCGGAATACGGCGTCGGCGGCGCAGTCGATCTGACGCGCCAAGTGCGGCACTACGAACAGATCGGTCAAGCGGACTCCGAAGCCGCCCGGCTCTATCGCGGGTTCCTCGACCGGTTCATGTCCGATTGGCGGCGCTGGGACATGGGCGACACCTTTGCCTCGCCCGAAGACTATTTCCGGCTATGCGTCGCCCAGATGGCCGGAATGCGGCTGGAAGGACTCAACGCCCTCCGCGCCAATCCGTCTTGCGTTGGGCACAGCATGAGCGGGACCTTCGACCACGGCTTCTGCGGCGAAGGCGTGATGACTTGCGAGTTCCGCGAGCTGAAGCCCGGTGTGGCGGATGCCGTGTCCGACGGCTTCAGCCCCTTGCGCCTCTGCCTGTTCACGGAGCCGAAGCATGTGTACCGCGGCGCGAAGGTGCGGTTCGACGCCGTGCTGGCCAACGAGGACGCGCTCGTGCCGGGCGACTATCCGGTCCGGCTCCAGATCGTCGGCCCCGACGGGCGCAGCGTGCTCGACACGGTCCGCACGGCAACGATTCAAGATCCCGCCGCCCAGCCGGAGACCCCGCTGGCCATTCCGGTTTTCGGGGAAGAGGTCGCCGTCGACGGGCCGACCGGGAAATATCGGTTTCTGGCCACGTTCCAAAAAGGCGGTGCGGCGGCGGGAGGGAACGCCGAGTTTTATGTGACGGACCCGGGCGAGATGCCCGCGGTGGATGCGGACGTGGCGCTGTGGGGCGACGATCCGGCGCTCGCCAAGTGGCTGGCCGATCATGGGTTCAAGACGCATCCGCTCCCGTTGGACAACGCGGTTCGGCGCGAGGTCATCCTCGTCGGGCGCAAACCCGCCGCCGGCGATGCCGCCTGGCGCGGGCTGCTCCGGCACATTGCCCAAGGCTCGACGGCCATATTCCTCTCGCCCGAGGTCTTCAAGAGCGCGACCAACGCGGTGGCGCGGGTGCCGCTGGCCAACAAGGGAACGCTCGGCGGGGGGCGATGGCATCACGATTGGCTTTACCGGCACGACCACTGGGCCAAGCGGCACCCGATCTTCGAAAGCTTGCCGTCGGGCGGCCTGATGGATTACACGTTCTATCGGAATGTGATTTCGGACACCCGGTGGGCGGGGCTTGATGCGCCCGCCGAACTCGCCGCGGCGAGCATCGACGCCTCGTTCGGCTACGACGCGGGCGTGCTCGTGGCGGTCTATCGCGTGGGCGCGGGCCGGATCGTGCTGAACACGCTTTGGATCGTCGAGCAGTTGGGGCAGGATCCCGTGGCCGAACGGCTGCTCCGCAACATGCTCCGCTACGCTTCGTCCGACGCCGCCAAACCGCTTGCGGAATTGCCGCCGGACTTTGGGGAACAACAGGCCAAAATGGGATATTGAAGGGGGTAAAAATGAACGGATTCACTAGCGAAACAAAAAGAGCACCGCGATTCTTCCGGAGCCGCATGAAGCGATTCAAGCTGGTGTTCCCCTTTCTGGCGGCATTGGTTTTTCAAGCCTGCGTCCACGTGCAGGCCAATCGTCTGAAGGCCTGCGGCCCCGCGTTCGATTATGACGGGATGCCGGCGCAGAACGCGGGCTCGTGTTTTACAACGGAGGAACACGGTTCGCAGGCTCGACATGCGTACTATGCCGCCGGGGCGCGCACAATGACGGCCGCAGACGGGACGCTGCAAATCCGCGTGGATGGCAAACGCTACAAGTCAGTCCCCGCGGAGGAATATGCCGTATGTTTGACGAACCTGTCCGAGAAAAAACAGACGGGGATTGTCTCTAACTTCCGCTCGCTGGCGTTCTCCGTCGACACGACGGAAGCGGGCAAGGCCGTGGTTCTGAATGTCCTGCGCGGGTCGACCTGCAAAGCGACGGATTTCGTCCCGGAAGCCTTCGCGATCGAAGCCGGAAAAGAGCGGGTCTTGACGACGGACTGCGGGCGGTCGTCGAACGACTACATTCCGTTTTTCGAGCTGGACCTCGACGACCGGAACGGCTACCTGTTCGCAGTCGGCTGGACAGGCTCGTGGAAGGCGCGCTTCGCAAACGACGGGCGGTCGGTGAATGTCGAGATCGGCATGGCGCGCACCCACTTCCGGCTCCTGCCCGGCGAGACGATCCTCCAGCCGTCCGTTCTCGTCTTTGCCCGCAAAAACCAGACGCGGCGGGAGTTCAAGACGCTCGTCCACCGGTTCATGCTGGAGAACAAAGTTCCGCGCGATTCCAAGGGGCAGATCATCCCGCCGATTCTGGCGGTCGCGTCGGGAGGCGGGAACAAGACGCCGCAGATGATGGCCGACGTCCTGAAGTACTGCGTCGACAACCGGATGCCGTTCGATACCTACTGGATCGACGCCGGCTGGTGCGGCGCTCCGCACGAGGACGAGCCGTACGGCAACTGCGGGCCGAGCTGGTGGAAGTACGTCGGCGACTGGCGGGTCAACACGACCACGCACCCGAGCGGCGACCTGCTGCCGATCGCCGACGCGGTCCACAAGGCGGGTATGAAATTACTGCTCTGGTTCGAGCCAGAGCGCATGACCGACACCGCGCCGATCTTGCAGACGCATCCGGATTACCGGCGCGGGCAGCTCGTCGATTACGGCAACCCCGGGGCTTTCAAGTGGATTCAGGATACGGTCTACGGAGTCATCGAGAAACACAAAATCGACGTCTACCGTCAGGACTTCAATATGGACCCTGGCCCCGTTTGGCGCGGCATGGACCCGCCGGATCGGGTCGGCATCGCCGAGGCCAAACACATCGCCGGCTTGTACAAGTTTCTGGATGACATGCGGGCGAGTTTCCCAGGCATTCTCCAAGAGAACTGCGCATCCGGCGGGCGGCGCATCGATCTCGAAATGATTTCCCGTGCCCACGTCTACTGCCGCAGCGATTACTATGTTGGACGCAAGCCGGGCGACACGGCGTTCATCCTCGGGCAGAGCGGGACGCTCAACCTGATGCCGTATCTGCCCTTCCAAGGCTGCGAGTTCAACTGCGTGCCGATCGGCGACGACTACGCCGCTTTCAGCATCATCTCGTCGGGAACCGTCATCACGCCATCCGACTTCGACGGCGGCATCGTCCGGCGCACGTTCGCCGACAGCGAGACCGCATGGTTTAAGAAGGTCTTCGACGTCGCGATCCGCATGCGCCCCTTTTATATGGGCGACTTCTATCCGCTGACTGACGAAACCGGCGTCGGCGACGATGTCTGGTGCGCGTGGCAATGCGGCCGGCCGGATTTGAACGCGGGCTTCGCGATCTTCTTCCGGCGCGGCGCCGCGCCGGAAGACACCCGCACGTTCAAGCTCAGCGGAATCGAATCCGGGGCGACTTATCAGGTCGACTGTTACGGCGGCTCGAAAAAGAGCGTCACAGGTGCCGAGCTGGAAAACTGGGTCGTCAAACTTGCGCCGCGATCGTTCCAATTGGTGTTTTATAAGAAACGCTGACACCCCCAGTCAAGCGGCGGCACGGCGAGAATGCGGAGCCTAACAGTCTGAACGTCGCAGCATGACGGCACAAATCCCCGAGGTGGTGCAAGGGATCAGGTCTCATGGCGCGCCGCCGTGGGCCCTTCGGCGAAACGCGGTGAGCGTCATGCCGAAATGGTTTCGGAACACGGTGCCGAGGTGGCTCGCGCTGACGAACCCACAGATTTCCGCGATCAACTCGACGGTCATCGGCGTCTCGCGCAAAAGCGTCTGAACGCGCTCCAGGCGAACGCGCATGATCTCGGCGTAGACCGTGCGCCCCATCACAGCCTTGAACCGCGTCTCAAGCGACCGGCGCGACACGCGCAGGTGTTCAACCAGATCATCCACCGACACCGAGATCCCTGCGTTGATGCGGACGAATTCCAGCGCGCGCGCGACGAGCACATCGCCGATCTGCACCGTTTCGGTTGAGCGCCGTGTCACCAAGTGCGAGAACCCATAGGTGATGATCACCTGCTTAGGAGCACCGCGCTGACGGCGGCGCATCATTCCGTCCAGCACGCGGGCGGCCTCGAAGCCCGCCTGCTCAGTGTTCATCTGGATGCTCGACATCTGCGGGTGAGTCGTCTCGCACAGCAGTTCATCGTTGTCGACGCCGAGCACCGCCGCGTCCTGCGGAACAGCCACCCCGGCCTTCAGACAGGAGTCAAGGACCTGTCTGCCCCGCACGTCGTTGGCGACGAAAACGGCCACCGGCTTCGGCAGTGCCTTGAGCCACGCGCAGAGCGCCTGCTGCTCCACGCCGAAGTCCTTCCGGGCGGCGGCGGAAAGGCGCGGATAAACGGTACAGCCGAAGCCCCCCTGTGCCAGCCGCGCGTTGAAAGTGATCCGACGCGCCTCGGACCACGACACGTCTCCGACCTGGCCGACGAAGGCGAAGTGCCGAAACTGATGCGCGAGAAAGTATTCCGCCGCATGCCTTCCGATGGGGGGATTGTCACAGACAACGCGGCACAGACGCGAGAGCGGGTTCTTTGGATTCAGCGCCGCGTCAGACGGGTTTGTAAGAATCGTCGGGATCTTGGCAGAAAGCAGTGACTTGGGACAAGCGGCGTCGGGATCGGCAATGATGCCCGTGTACCCCCACGCCTCAGGGCGCGCCAGCCTTTGCTCGCCCTCTCGTCCCTCGATGATGTGGACACCCCACGGCCCGTGTAAATGAACGAACTGCAGGATGCCACGTAGCAGCTCCCGGCAGGTTTTGACCGAAGTCGGAAGCCGCAGAGCCACCTGGGGCAGACGCGTTCTGACCGGATTCTTCATGCCGTACATATATCAAACATACGGACGCCGGCATACCTATTTGCGGTTTTCTGATATTAATTTTGCGCGAATATGACTTCTCCGCCATACGGTCCTGTCGTATAGTGATGATGACATGCGCGGCGTTGCACGACGCGAAAGGAAACAGAGAATGCAAAACGCGAAATATGTCCAATGGTTGGCCGTCGTTACGCTGGTCACCTGCATGCTTGATGTGCGGGCGATGGGCGAACGGGACGCCGTCAAGCCGACCGTCGCCGACAAGCTGATCTCGGTCAGGCTCGGCCACAGCGAAATGGCGTGTGGTGAACTGGACCGGCGCATCACGGAACTGATCGACAAGAACTACATGGTTCTCGATCTGGACCGCGATTGGCTGGACAAATTCAAGAACCGGACAGATCGCGGCGACAAATGCAACGTCTACTACGGCGTCGGCAAGGTCTTGGACGCCGGCAGCCTGTTTGCCCAATATACCGGCGATCCGGACGTGGCCGCGCGCGGACAACACATTATGGAACGGTTACGGGGCTCGCGCGATCCGGACGGGTATCAAGGATTCTGGAACGTCGAGCCGAACAACCGCCAGAACGTGGTCAATTGGATCCTCCACGAGCAGGAATACCTCAGCTTGGCGCTGGTGCGGAACTACCGGGTGACTGGAAATCCCCAAGCCCTGGCGGACGCGAAGGTCATGGCGAACTACATCATGCGGATGTTTCCGGCCAACGAAAAAGGAGAACATATCATTCCGCCCGGCACCTCCATCGCGGGAATCACGGAGAGCTTCGTTGAGCTGTATCGCGTGACGGGAGAGACGCCATATCTCGACTTCGCAAAGGCCCTGCAATATGAGCCGCACTGGTACTACCTGAAACCCTATGAGGCGTGGGAAAAAAACATCGCGCAGTCCCGCTACCATGTCTACGTGATGCTGTCGCACATGTACCCGGATACGGAACTCTATCGGTTGATCGGCTGCGAGGAATACCTCAAAAAGAGCCTCTGGATGAAGCAGGAATTGTTCGAACGGGGACGCGGCGGACTGCTGGTTACCGGTTCGACATCTCAAGGGGAACATTTCACATACAACCAGGACGGCTCGGGGGCCGTCGAAGAATCCTGCGTGACGGCCTATCTGCTGCGCTGGGTCGACAGTCTCATGCGCTTGGAAGGTGACATGCGGTACGGAGACATCATGGAGCGGGCGATCTACAACGCCCTGTTCGGGGCGCAGGCGCCGGACGGACGACGCATCTGCTACTTCACGCCGTTCACGGGAAAGCGGAAGTTCCAGACGATCGACACCTTCTGCTGCAACGGGAATTTCCGACGCGCGGTCGCAGAACTGCCCCAGAAGGTTTATTACCGCACCGCAGACGGCGGCATCGCGCTGAACCTGTTCACCCGCTCCGTCAAGGCCTTCGATGTCAACGGCAAGACGGTGACGATTAAGCAGGAGACCGCATACCCGAATTCCGGCGAAGTCAAACTGTCGTTCACCTGTTCGGAGCCGGTTGAGTTCGCCTTTCTGTTCCGCACCCCGCGCTGGGCTGAGCGTATGGTGTGTACGGTAAATTCCGCATCGTGGTCACCAGACAAATCCGAACTTGGCTACGCTGCTGTCCGACGCGTTTGGAAGTCAGGCGACACGCTCACGCTGGCGATGTCGATGGATTGGCGCTTCGTGCGCGGCCGGATGATTCAGGACGGACGGGTCGCCCTTTTGCGCGGGCCGGTTCTTTTCACGTTCAGCGACATCCTGAACGCCGACGTGCTCAAGACGTGCAAACCCCGCGATCTGGTCCTGGATCCCGCCAGCATCGGCAACCCGGTCTTGGACGACCGGATTCGTCCCGACGGACAGAAGGTTGTCGTCAAGGCGTGGACAAATTCCGCGCACATCGGAGCGCCGGTCGATGTCGTCCTGACCGAGTTTGTTGACCCCGACGGCATCGACGTGTATTTCAAGGTCCCGGATTTGCAGAATGCGCGGCCGATTCGGATCATGGACGACGAGCTTCTCTCGGAGCCGCGCAAATCGGCCAACGGCGAGATCACGTTCGCGTGGTACGGCCCCAAGAATGATCGCACCTGGATGGACCTGTTTACAGTCGAGGGCGATCCGGTTGCCGATCTGGCGGCGGATTACCGGAATCCTCAGGGGAAAACGGATGTGCCCGCCGCTTTCCCCGACCGGTCGAAGTCCGGCTCGTGGTCGTTTTTCAACTGCCGGAATGACGGCCTGCTGTCCACCGCAAACGAAGCGGACAAAACGCAGCTGAATTCCGGAGCCAAAGTTGACGGATGTCCGCTGGGCTATGCCTACGGTTTGCAGCAGGGCGAGGGGTTGGGGTTCTTCGCCGATTACACGCCTGCGGAGAGGATGGAGAAAAACTGGGCACAGCATTATTCGAAGGAAATGTTCGATCGGGTTATCCCGGCGAACGAGCGGAGCCAATACCTGCTAACCCATCCCATCGCCGACGCCGCCAGCTACAACGTGATCCGCTGGACACCGGGACCGCAGTTTACCGGCAGAAGCCTTGTGATTTCAGGGAAGACGCTGACCAATAGCGGTGGCAACGGGGTTTCGGTGAAAGCGGTGAACTGGAAAGATGACCGGACGCCGGAGATTCTCGACGTACTCAGGATAGAATCGGACGGAAAGCCGAGCCGCACGCGCGACTCGGAGTTCGTCGTCCGCATCAATCCCGGCAAGTTGGGGAAAGCGGTCGATATCGCGGTCGGCAACAATGGGAGTTACGTCTGCGATGCGACGGCGCTGCGGCTCCGCATCTACGCCTCCGACAAGCATGCCATATCGGGCGGCGTGGACGTGACCAAGAAAGTGCAAGCCGCTTTCCAAGGCAAGTTCAGGACGGAGCTGGGTAACTATGCAGGCCTGTTCGGCGATCCCGCCCCCGGTCAAGCGAAAACGCTCAAGCTCTGGGTACGGGAACTTGACGGCAACAGTAAACAGCTCGAGCTGCCCGAAAACGCTCCGATTGAACTGCCGTAGTAAGGATAAACGGGGGAATGGCCATGAGCATACGCATAGGTTTGTTCGCAGGGCTTCTTGTGACGGGGGTGGCAGGCCTTCTGCCGCTGACGGGGTCAGCCGCAGAAGCGCAAACGCCAGGGAACGTGAACTATGGACGGCCCTTCGAGCCCAAGGTGCGCCCAGCGTTGCTGGCCTTGCCACCCGGCGCAGTCGCGCCGCAAGGCTGGCTAAGCGACTGGTGTCTCGCGGCAAGAAACGGTTTCACCGGGCACATGAGCGAATACCATGAGGCTTTCAAGCAGGCGTGGGCAACCGATTACACCATGCGGGGCGAAGAACTCAGATGGCCCAAAGGCGGTTGGCCCTACGAGGGCGGCGGGTACTGGTTTGACGGTCTGGCGCGGCTCGGCTATGTCTTGCACGACAGCTTTCTCATTCAGCAGACCCAAACCCGCCTCACCGCCTTCTCCTCTCGGATGGATGGCAACGGCGTCCTCTTCCTGTGGTGGCTGAACAAGAATAACGCCGAAGACCGGAAAGGCGCACAAGAAGACAATGGCTGGCCACTCTGGGCCAGCGGCCTGTTCGGGCGGGCGCTGTCAGGCTATTACGCCGCGTCCCAAGATCCCGACGCGTTGCACACGCTCGAAACGGCCTACGGAGGCGATGGCGACTGGATGCGGATGAGTTGGGCCATGTCGAACCCCTGGCCCGCCTATGACACCTACACGTGGACAGGGAACAAAGCCATCGCGGCCAAGCTGGATGCCCTGTTCGCGCCGGAGGGAGGCGGGATCGCCCCCGGCGGAGATTCCTGGAACCGCTACCGTCAGCCGCCGAGCCCCAAGCCGGGCGCGGAAGACAACGACCACGTCGTGCATTTCCTCGAGAGCACGACGCCGTGGGCGCTGGGTTATCTCTGGACAGGCAAGCGCGAGTTTCTCGACTCGGCCCTCGCGTGGCACGCCTTCTTTGAGCGCATCGCGATGCAGCCCACCGGCGTGCCCGTCGCCGACGAATGGTACGGGCCGACCGGCGCGTTCCGCGGCACGGAGACGTGCGATGTCGCGGCTTATCTCTGGAGCAAGGCCACGCTGTTCGCCGTCACGGGGGACGGCGCCATGGGCGACCGGATGGAGCGAGCCTTCTTCAATGCCGCGCCCGCAACGGTCTCCCGCGATTTCAAAACGCACGTGTACTTCCAGAGCCCCAACCGGATGGTCTGCGACTCGCCGGTCTTCGACCATGGCCCGCGGCAGGCGGGCGGATACTACCGGCCGATCCACTCCCCGCTCTGCTGCACGGCCGCCTTGAACCGCATCGTCCCCTGGTATGTGACGCACATGTGGATGGCCACCTACGACAACGGCCTCGCCGCGACTTGTTACGGCCCCAGCAGAGTCAACGCCCTCGTTGCGGAACGCGTGCCGGTTGAGATCACCTGTCAGACCGCCTATCCCTTCAGCGAAGCACTCGAGTTCACGGTTAAGCCGTCGAAGAAAACCACGTTCCCGCTTTCATTCCGCATCCCCGGCTGGTGCTCCGCACCGGAGCTGAAAGTGAACGGCAAGGCAATCCCGGCCGCGAGGGACAGCCGCGGTTTCGTCCGCGTCAGCCGGAAGTGGAAGCCGGGCGACACGGTAAGTCTGCGTTTCCCGATGGTGCCGGTCGTGGAGACCGGCATCGACCAGGCGAAAGGGACCGCTGCAACTCCGGCACATCATGCGTTAAAAGTCATGCTGCCTGAAGTGAACCCCGTCTCCGGCCGGCCGTACGCCACCGTCTCCTGCGGACCGCTGCTATTCGCCTTGGCAATTCCCGACACCCGGGACGCGAACACGCCGGATCCGGCCGCCCGCTGGAAATTCGCGTTGCCACTCAAAGACACCGACCTGACAGTGGAACGCAAGGCTATGCCAACCCAATGGGACTGGCCACTGGACGCCCCGCTGACCCTTTCCGCCCGTGCCGTGGCAATCGATTGGGATCCCGCGCCGCAGGATCCGAGGTTGCCGGAGGCGGCCGTACCCGGACAGAGTCCCGCCGAACGAATCAAACTGATCCCTTACGGATGCACGAAATTCCGCATCTCGATGTTCCCGGTCGCCGCCGACCGGCCATAGACGTTTGAACAGCAAAAGGACAACCTGATGGACACGAAACTTCTCATGGCCGGCTGCATATTCCTGGTGGCCACGATTTTGTTCGGGCAGACAACCCGAGTCAGCGAGGAACCCCAGATCCAAACGAAATGCGGCGATGCCGCCGTGCGGCGGTTCGGCTTCTGCTGGGTGCTGGACGAGGCACCGACGCTGCTCGACGACGCGTCCCTGCAGGTCGGCAACGCGGTCCCACGCGTGAAAATCCATCCCAAAAACAGCGGCGGAATCGGCAAAAACTATCTCGGTGTGACCACCACGCGCATGCCGCGCACGACCGCCAACGATTACCTCCCGCTCGAAGCGGTGAACCTGATCGACGGCGATCCCCAGACGTGCTGGATGAGCCGCAGCCAGACCCAGCCGGATGTCCAGCCGGTCTGGATCCGGCTCGATTTTCCGGTGGAGCAGACCGTGAAGCGCGTGGTGCTTCGCAAGCGGACGTCCTCCGACCAGCCGCGCAGCACGCTGGGCTGGGGACCGATCCCGGGCGCGGCGGAGGTCGGCCGCGGCCTGCCCTCCAGCATCACAATCAAGGGAAGCCGTGATGGCCGGACATGGGCCACGCTGTTCGACGGCCCGACCGGCGACGCGACCAACCGCGCCGAGTGCGCTTTCACTTTCGCCGCGGCGTCTGTCAAACAGCTCTGGATTACGGCCGGCGCCCTGCCGCTGGTCGAGAACATCCTGTACGCGTTCTCCATGGCCGAACTGGAGGCCTACGACGAGAAAGGCGCCAACGTCGCCCTCGTGTCGCACGGGACGGGCATCACCGTCAACTCGACCTACCACAGCCCGGGGCAAGAGCTCGCGGCGCACCGCTGGTACTGGCCGCTCCACTACGACGCTGGATTCAAGTGGGCGCGCGTGGGCTACCACGACGATCCGATCAACTGGCACTGGGTGGAAAAGAAAAAAGGCGTTTTCGAAATCGATCCCGCAACCGACGCGGCCGTCACCGAACTGGCCACCAACGGCGTGAACATCGTGATGGCGCTCAACTTCGGCAACCGGCTCTACAGCGGCCCGGCGGCGCGCGCCGTCCCGCAGCTCTGGGAGTGGAACTATGACATGCCGGCGCCGCCGACCACGCCGGAAGCGCTGGCCGCATGGACGCGCTACGTCGAATTCATGGTCACCCATTTCCGCGGCCGGGTCCGCCACTTCGAAGTCTGGAACGAGTGGAATATCCCCTGTTACTGGGGCGCGCAGCCCAACGTGGACCACTACCTCGCCGTCGCCCGCGCAGCCATTCCGGCAATCCGCCGGCTTGCGCCGGAAGCCAAAGTCATGATGGGGTCGTGGGCGGGATTCCCGCACGGCATCAGCACGTGGAGTCCCTCCGAACGGGAGCGCAAGCTGGCTTCCTTCAACTACCTGCAAGCCACCCGCGCGCTCGCCGCCGATGTGGACGAGATCGGCTGGCATCCGTTCTACCAGACCGATCCCGACCGGCTGAAAAGCTACACGGCCGACGTGCGCTCACTGCAGGGCTGGTTGCGCGAAATCGGCTTCAAGGGCCACTGCATGGTCACCGAATGGAACTACAGCGCGCTCTATCCGGCGATGTCCGAAGAGGCCGCCGCCAAAGCGTGGAGCGGCAAATACTGGATGTCAGAGATGGAAAAGGCCAAGACCGTCGCGCAGGTCTTCACGCGCCACGCCGGCCTGGGCCTCGAATCATTTTTCTGCGAGATGTATTTTCCGCAGTTCGGCGTGCTCGACCTGAGCCTGCTGCGGCGGTCGTTCGACGCGGACCCCATCCCGCCGCTGCAGCCGCAGGCGGCCTACTACGTCACGCGCAACCTCGCCACCCTCTTGGATAACTTCGAACCGGCCGCGTTCGACACCGCGGTCAGTCCTATGCCGCCGCAGCTCGAATGCTTCACGTTCTCTACGCCGGAGGGCCGCGCGCTCGCGCTCTGGCTGGGCGGCCACGCGCAAGACCGGCGCGCGCCCGTGCCGATCGATCTGCGCGTGCCGGGGCCCTGCGGCTCAGCCGCCGCCTTCGATCCGGTGAACGGCGTAAAACAGGCCCTCATCATCACGCCGACCCGCGACGGCGCAAAAATCAACGGCCTTCTGGTCGCAGACTCACCGCTCATCGTCCGGTGGAATTAGAGAGGCTTAACTAATTCTGTGGCCGATTGTCTGAATGTTGCGCCCCAAGCGAAACGGCTCGGCTCAGCCTTGCCGTTGCCGACCGTCAAATGCCCCGGTCTACGTATTGGCCCGCGTCATCTCACGGTTGAGATTCTCCTGCGGCAGGTAGGCGCCGGCGCGGCGGAGGGTTGCGACCAGCGCAGCGGTATCGAGGTCGCACGCGGGCTGGCCGGTGGCGAGCGACTGCGCCGCCGCCGTACCTGCCGCCTGCCCCATCATCGAAGCGGCGGGCTGCACGCGAATGGATCCGTGCACGCGCACGTCGCTGGAGTTGCAACGGCCCGCAACCCATAGGTTGCGCCAGCCCTTCGGCACAAGAATGCCGTAAGGAATGCCGAAGCATTCGCCCGCTTTCAGCCGGCCGACCTGGGTGTACTCCTGATGGTAACGCTGATACTCCGCCTCGGTGTCGTCGTAGACGTGGATGTCCACCGGCGCGTTGTATACGCCGATCTGGTCGGGGAACTGCCGCTGTGCGATGTAATCGCCATAGTTCAGCTCGTATTCGCCGACGATGCGACGCGATTCGCGCACGCCCATGAGGCTGCCGGTGGTGACCAGCTCCGCATTCTCGCAGCCCGGCACGTACTTGCGGTAGAACGAGAGAAACTCTTGCACCAGCCGACGACCGCGCATCATGCCCTCGCTGAGGCTGCGGCAGCGAACCGCGTTCATGCGGAAGATGTGTCCCGCGTTCAGCATGCCGGTTGTCTCGCCGACCTGGATCAGCCCCGGCACGTGGCGATCTTTCGCGCTGAAATGACCGTCTTGAATGGCCGTCTCGATCAGCGCCTGCTGGTTGGCTTTCTTGGCCCGCGTCCAGTCGATGCCGCCGAGCTGCGCGCAGAGCGTCGGCGGCATGATGTTGGGGGTGTCGCGCCCGGCCTCGCGGCACGGCACGCCGCAGAGCGTCGACAGGACCGCGTCGCCGGTGGCGTCCACAAACGTTTTCGCACGGACATAGCGAAGGCCTTCGATGTTCTGCAAAATCACGCCGTTCAGCGTATGGCCAGCCGCGTTCGCGTCCGCCTCCACGACGCGCGTGTGGAAGCGGACCTCTACGTTGGCGGCCGTCACCAGCTCGTCGAGCATCAGCTTGTAACCTTCGACGCGGAACGGCGTCCAGCAGAGATAGCGTTTGCTGTAAAAATCTTCCGTCACGTGCGGCCCGAGAAATCCGCGCGTGTGCATGGAAGTGACGATCTCGCGCATGAGGCCTCCGACCAGCATGCGCGCACCGTCGGCCATCGGGTCGAAAGCGGTGACCAGACCCGACGTGCCCATGCCGCCGAGACAACCGGTCGCCTCCACCAGCAACACCTTTATGCCGAGACGCGCCGCGCAAACCGCCGCCGCCGTTCCCGCCGGCCCGCCTCCCGCCACGACGAGATCGTAGCCGCCCTCTGCGGGAATCGCGCGGGTGAGCCGGTAAACGCCGTCCGTGTCCACCGACGGATTGGCCGGTGCAGACGCGCCACAGGCCGTCTGGGACAGCGCGACGGCACCCGATACACCGTAGGCCGAAGACATCAAAAAGGAACGCCGGGTTGTCTCTGACATGTCTGAGCTCCCAATGGTAAAAGTGTAAGTCTGCAACAACTTTATTGAGCGACCGTCATGCCGTAGAAGGCGTTCACGCCCTCGCAGCCCGTGATGCCCACGTAGACGGTTTTCGGCAACGCCGCTTCGGTGTAACCGAACTCGTGTCCGTCGATCCTGACGATGACCTGCCGGCCTTTGATCTCGACCGCGAGCGTGTGTCGCGTGTCTGGTTTGAGGGGGAATTTAGCGAAGGCGGCTTTTGTCCAAGAGGGCTTCCCGTCCGCGAAGGTGTGGTGCCAGACGTTGACGCCTTCGTCGTAAACGCAGATTTCGAAATGCTCGCGGTATTCGGGTCGGCCGGCGGCGTCCTTACCGAGGGCGGGTGCCAGCACCACGAGCGGCGCCATGCGGTGGGCAAACGCCAGTTCAGTCGTCACACGCAGGTCTCCCGTGAAAGGCTTCGCGTAGACCATGCTCGTGTAGGTTTCACCGGCGCGCTTGCCCTGGAGGTCGTCGGGCGAAACGCCGGCGGGCACCTCGTTCCGGATACAGTCGTCCTGTTGCACCCATTTGCCAAAGTGGTCAAAGCGCGGGCTCTTGATCAGAAACCACTCCTCCGGTTTCCAGCCATCCGGTGTGAAGCGCCACGACAGCGATTCAGCCCGGGCCGGTTGCGACACCGTCAGCAGGCCGAACATCAGCAGAAAGACGAAAAAACGACTCATGATCACTCCTTCGTGTTCAAGGTCCAACAGGCCTGATTTGGATCGCCTGCGAAAAGAGCATGTCAACGATGCCCACGGGCTCTTGGCCCTCGGGATCGACGAGCGTGCGTGAGAGGTCGCCGAGCCGGTCGTTCAGGCGGGCGATCTGCTGAACGTTCAGCGCCGAGAACGCCTCGTGGGTCAGGGGCTTCCCGCCCCCGTGGGTGTCGGGATAGGAGAAGGCTTCGGCGCGGACGTAGCGGCAGCGGATCTTTCCGTCGGCGTCGCGCGGAAACGCGAAGAAGGCCTGTCCCGCGTTCTCGACGCGCGCGGCCCCCAGGTCCGTGATGAACCGGATCTGGGTGTTGGGCCGCTTCGTCCGGTCCGCGTCGCCGACCGCGACCTCCAGGCCAGCCGCCGAGCCGTCGGCGTTCTGCCTCACCGCGATGCGGGTGAAACGGAAGTCGCTGCGGTCATAGGGTGCGACGACCTTGCCGTCCGCGCCCGTCGCCATCGCGCCGAGCAGCCCGAAGAAGCGGCCTTGGCGATACGCGCGCAGCGCCTCACGCTCGCGCTCCTTGGGTGTCAGCTTGGCGAAGTCAGGAATCAGGAGCACGTTGCGTCCACGGCCGTAGAGGTAGTGGTCTTTCACGAAGAACCCGAAGCAGCGCCGGCCCGTCCGCAGCACGTTGTCCCACTGGGCGTAGTAGGTCATCGCCTCCGGCTGTCTCGGCGAACAGCCGAAGAGGCCGTCGTGGTTCCAGACCTCGACACCCAAGACCCGCTCGTCGAAGTCGAGCTGGGCGAGCAGCTCGCCTAGGTTGCTGCCCGGATGATTGATGGTGAGCCCGCCGGCGTCGGGATAGAGCATGCCGTCGAGCGCGGCGCGGAAGGCGTCGCGCCACGGGCGGTTCGTGCCCTGCATCAGCCGGAATTTGGTGATTCGCGTCGTGGCGGGATCGAGCCCTACCCTGACGCGGATGTTGTCCGCCAGCGTCTTCAACAGAATCGACTTCGGCGACTGTGAGCCGAAGGTCCGCTCCCGCACGCTCCCGTCTCCGACGGTCGCGAAATCTTTTGCGCGCGTCTCGACTGCGCCGTCGACCGTCAGCGTGACGGCGGCCACTGCGTCCGTCCCTGCACGTGGCGCAAACTCCAGATCGAGCCGGTAGACACCGAGCCAGGGCGCGTTTGTCGGATTGAAGACGTGCACGCCCTGAAACACCTGTTCGATGGGGGCTGCTCCAGCTTTAAGTCGCGGCGTCAGGCCGTAGCCGGTGGTGTAAACGCTGCCCACGGCGTTGAAGTGGACGCCGGAATCTGTCGTGCTGTGCTGCTCGGCGTTGGGCGCGCCGGCGGCCTCCGGATGTTTCTGGATAAACGCGGCGGGCAGAGGATAAACCGGCTCGGAGGGATAGTAGTTCGAGAACGGCAGATGCCGGTAGCCCATGTCCCAAAACACTTCGGGGCTATGGCCGTGCTGGTGCGAGAACGAGTGCACGTACTCGACACGGTCCCACACGACGCCAGCATAAGGGTTCAGCACCCCGTCTGCGGCCGCGGCCCAGCCTGCCGTCAAAAAAGCCCCCGCCATCACGATACGTTTCATTTCAGCCGTCCCCCCCCCGTGTCTCCCCTTCCAACTGGCATGAGTTTACGCTTTACCGGGGCCGCTTGTCCACCATCGACCTGCTGGTCGGCCGGGCGATGGGGGTACGCACAATGTGTTCGCGGATGGGCTGCGCGGTCCGAGACGTCCCGCGCTACTTTTCCCGCCTGCAACACGTTGCATGCCCAAGGGCTGATCGGGTACGGGCGGACGTCTCGGCCGCCCGTTATCGGCTCGAAAACCAAATCCAAAAAGCGATCATGCGAGCGTCCCCGGCAGCGGGTGCGCTTCAACTCCTTCATCCTGACTTCTCCTCCGGATGGCGGCTGTTCCTGCGGGTTAAGGCCTGCATGAGTCCTGAAAAAGAAAGGGCCAGAAGCTGCGGCGTGTGACGCGGATCATGTCGCGCTCGTGGGCGGCCGGCGCCGCGATGACCAGCATCTCGCAGGAACGGCTGGTCGGCACCGGTGCGAAGCGGCGCCAGACGCCGTTCTGAATCTCGCCCGCCTCGGCGGCCATCTTCGTTGCGGCAGCCCGGGCGATCCGCACGTCGCCCGCACCGATGGGCAGCACGAGGAGACGCTTCGTGTCCGCGAGCGATCCGCCGTCCTGTGCGACCGCGAAAACGCGGGCCGTCCCGCTCAGGAGTTCGCGCCCGTTTTTGCGGACGGTGCCCTCGCAGCCGGCCGCGCGCAGCGCCCCGTCGCGACCGACAATCAGCACGCCTTCGCCACCGTGGGGAAGCGCGACATTGAATCCGCCCAGCTCTCCGTGCCAAGGCGTTCCGCTTGCCTGCGACACGATCCACGCGTCCGCATCCTCGCCGGGCACATGGAACACGTGCAGGCTGGGCGCATCCGGCGCGTCGGGCAGGCCGCCGATGCCGGCGGACCTGAGGAAGGCCAGATACGTGGACGCGCCGTTTGTGGGCGAGACGTCCAGCTCGACGGGGTCGGCGTTGAACCAGACCTGACCTTTGCCGAGGTGGTTGCGCGTCAGGACCGGCGTGCCCGCCGCTACGGCGAGCACCTCGGCGCCTGCCGCCTTCACGGTCAGGAACGGACGCGCGGAAGAGTCTGCGTTCAAAGCGGGCGGCCATTCGAGGGGCTTCGCGCGGGGCTCGCCGACGGCCTCGACGCCGCAGAGGCGCGGCAGGCGGTCGCGCTTCGTCGGCTTGCGCTGCGCGTCGTACGAGAGGTCGCCCGAGACATAGAGGTTTCCGCCCGCTTCAACGAAGCGGGTGAGCTGACGGATTACGGCGTCGTCCGGATCGAACGGCACGGGATAGATCAGCGCCTTGGCCTCGCGCGGCAGGCGGTCGAGCGCGCCGTCGGGCAAGAGGCCGAAATTCGCGCGGCAGGCGATCAGGAGATCGGAGGCTTTATGGAAGGCGCGGATCACCGCCTCGCGCTGCCCGCTCTGCCGCCCGGAATCGGGAATGACGACATACACCTCGGGGGTCACCGATTTCGGCGTCAAGGTGCCGAACGTCAGCGCCATCGCGCGGTAGAGCTGCGCGGTCGGACGCGGCACGCCGGTCTGATGCACGAGGCCGCAGGGGAAAACGCCTTCCATGGGATCACGCCAATGCCAGCTGGACATGCAGGCGACGCCGAGACCGAAGGCGTGATGCGCCAGATAGGAGAAACGCTGGTCATACGAGGCGTCGTCGTCGCCCATGCCCCACGGATCGGCAGCCTTGAAGGTCGGATGGTTCTTGGCGCCGAATTCCCCGAGGATGAAAGGTTTGCCGAGTCCGCGCAGATCCACGTCCTTGAGTTCGGCCGCGAACGGCCCCGGCTTTCCGTAGTAGTGGCGGTCGGTGAAGTCGAGGTTGAGCGAGGCGAGCGCGGGATCCTTCATGACCGCCGTCTTGCCCGCGTGGCCCCAGCCCTGGCTCCAGCCGACCGAGGCCAAGGTGCCCGGATCGCCCGCGTGAACGGCGGCGGCGTTGGTCGCGGCCCATGTGCGCTGCGTCCGCGTCATGTGCCACCAGAACGCGGTTGTCACGGGATCGTCCCAATCACCTTCGGGCTTGGCGGACTGTCCGAACGATTTCACGAGCGCGGCATCGTCGGACCGGAAAGACGGCTCGTTGCAGATGTCGACCGCGAAACCCGGAACGTCACGGTAGCGCTCGGCGATCTCGCGCGCAGTCTGGCGCTGCTGAGCAAGCGTGTCGGGATCGGCCGTATTACCGAGGTTGGGCGTGTGGTAGAAAACGAGCCCGAACTTCTGCGCCAGCTGCACCATCGCATCGCTGATGCGCTTGTCCTCTTCGGTTTTGAACGGGACGAAACAGCGCGTCCAGCGCAGGCCCGCGTCGCGCATGGCGCGGTAGTCGTGCGCGAATCCCAACGGCGCGCGCGCCGTTACCGAGCCGTTCTGGCCCCAGTAGTTCTGGCAGCCCATCAGGAACTGCGGCCGGCCGTCGATCAGGAAGCGCGTGCCGTCCCTCGCGAGCGCCGGGCCGCGGGCGATGACCTTGGGACTCCACACCGCGAAGGCGGTTTCCTCGATGTCCACCCGCCGGCCGCTTTCCCACAACTCCACGTCGACGCGATAGAAGTCGGATGGGGTTGCGGGTAACGGCCACGCCGCTTCGACCGCGAGCGTTTCGCCGCGCTTCACCGCGGCCGGGCGCGTGAGCGTCGCGCAGGGCCGCGACGCGCCGTCGGGCGTGATCACGAAACGGACTTCCGCGGTGTGGGGCTCGCGGCCGAAATCGCTGACGCGCGTGCGCAGCGTCACCGTCTCGCCTGCGCGGTAACAGGCGTAGGCGGCATCGGATTCATGGACGTAGAAGCGGCGCAGCAAAGTTTCGGTCACCGGCAGCAAGACCTGCGAGAGGGCCGGCGAACCTCGGGCGAAAAGGTCGCGGTTGGTGACGCCGAAGCACGCCCACGAGGAGCCGCTGAAACAATCCGAGTAATGATGCGTGACCGCGCCGGCGTGGCCGCGCGGACGTCCGTCCGCATCGGCGCAGGCGAGCAGAGGCACCCAGCGGGCGCGGTTGGGCCCGAAGCCGTGTCCGTTCACTCCCAGCATGGCGGTCGCGGAATAGCCCGCGAGCGGTGCCTTCAGGTCGAATGCGTCGATGATCGCCTGCGCCTCCGCCGGTGCCGTCGCGGCCACGCTGCGCAGCGGGAACGCGCCGTCGAAGACGCCGATCTGTTCCGGCTCAGGCCACAGCGCATCGCGGATGCGGGCCCAGCGCGTGTTGATGTGCGGCGTCGGCCGACGCGCGTCGGCGAGCGGATCGGCCTGCACGCCGAGGCCGGCCAGTGCGACGGTGTGCGGCTGGTTGCGCTCCGCGATGTCCACGGCGACGCCGAAGCTGACGTGCGCGGCGTTTCCCGGACGGAAGCCGTCGTCCGCTCCGCCGCGGCCGACGCTGGGATTGTCCTGCCAATACGAGAACTGCGCGGGGGTGATGCGGTATTCGCGCCACTCCGTGCCCAGCTCGACGGCTTTGTGCCAGCGCGAACCGTCGGTTTCGGACCACTCGACCCACATCTTCGTCGTCTGTGCGTCGCCTTTGGCCCAGAAGCGCGTGACGGCCCAGCCGGCGGGCAGGCTCGTGCCGAAACCGGAGAGGCCCGCCGTGTCCCAGCCGGTGAGACCGGGCGTGACGAGCTCTACGCCGGACAAGCCGTGCGGTCCGGCCACGGCGCGCAGCGCCGGGCCGCCCGGACGGTTGGAGCTCGGGCGCCACGACGCGAGGTCCGGCGGCATCAGCCGGGTCAGCGGCGCATCGGGAATCGGCAAGTCGTCCGGATCGAGCCAGGCGCCGTCGGTGCGGACGAGCGGACGGTCGAACGCATAGCCGCCGGCCGATAGGAACGCGCCGCCCTGCTGGAGAAAGCGGGTCAAGGCGCGATGGGCGGCGGCGGGAAACGCATCGCCGGACGGGATCACCAGCAGGTCGATCTGCGCGGGGTCGAGGAAACACCGGTTTGCGACCTGCTCGGGCGTCGCCGCGAACGCGGCATGCCCGGCCGCGGTGAAGGCGTCGACGAGTGTCGCGGGGTCGGAGGGGCAGGCGGTCGGTGCGGGAGGGGCATCCATCGCGAGCACGGCGATACGGCCCCGGTCTGCTGGGCGGGGCGGCAGCGCCGCGAGCCAAGCCGCCGCACGGCGGGATTCGTCCGCTTCGCGCTCACGCCGCCGCACGTCGGACTCGGAGAGCTGAAACGCGCTGGCCGCGCCTGCGCACTCGGCCTGCACGTCGTCGAACCACGCCGTACCGCGGCCGTGGAGGGTGAGCAGGGCCTTCATCGTCGATGCGCCGTCGGGGACGGCCCCCGTCGAGGTGATCCGCCGCCAGTCGCCGCTGCCTGTGGCTTTCGCGGACGAGTCGGAGTAGGCCAGCCGCCGGCCGCCGGCGTCGAAAAAATTCAGTGATATGTAGGCGCCCGCGCCGTCGCGCACGCGGTCTGTGCGAACCCATGCGCTGAGAGTATAGGCGGCGCGGGGCTTCAGCGGCTGCACGGTGCGCGAGACGGTGTACCAGTCGACCGGCGCGCTGTCCGCGACCGAGAGCTTCAGCGACGCGCCGGGCGACCGGCAGACGGCCATGTCGGCCTTGGCTGCCATGTGCGAGGAGTGCGAAGGCTGCCAGCCCTCCGCTTTCGCGTCGCGCGCGCCGTAGAAATCGATGCTCCCGTTCTCCAGCAGGTTCGGCGAGGCGGCAAGGGCGTTGAACCCGACGAGACAAAGGAGCTGGAGCGGCAACGGACGATGCATGGTGGACCTTTCTGTCAAAACGTGCGGGATTGGATGAGTAGCGCGCACATTTGCAAGTCTATCTCAGGCTCTTCCGCAAAGCAACGTCCGGGCGGGTGTGATTCCTCCCGCCGATCGAATCCGTCTCACACAAAAGCACGACGGGCACAGAGGCGTCAGTTATCATCATAACCTTCGCCTTCGTGCCCGTCGCGACGTCGTGTGCGAATCAGCGTGTTCTCTCTTCGCTCGGGCGCACTAGCCGAGGATCGCTTTGAGGTCTTCCTCCGCCGTCTTGATCGGCGTGAGGCCGAACTTCTCGACGAGCACGTTCAGCACGGTCGGCGAGACGAAGGCCGGCAGGCTGGGCCCGATGCGGATGTTCTTGATGCCGAGCGCGAGGAGGGTCAGCAGGATGCAGACCGCCTTCTGTTCGTACCAGGAGAGGATCAGCGAGAGCGGCAGGTCGTTGACGCCGCAGCCGAAAACCTTCGACAGCGCGACGGCGACCTGGATCGCGGAGTAGGCGTCGTTGCACTGGCCCATGTCGAGCAGGCGCGGGATGCCGCCGATGTCGCCGAGCTTGGCCTGCAGGTGGTTGAAGCGGAACTTGCCGCAGGCCAGCGTCAGGATGAGCGTGTCTTTCGGGGCCTTCTCCACGAACTCGGTGTAGTAGTCGCGGCCCAGCTTGGCGCCGTCGCAGCCGCCGACGAGGAAGATGTGCTTCACCGCGCCGGACTTGACCGCCGCGACCACCTTGTCGGCCACGGACAGCACCGCGTTGCGGGCAAAGCCGGTCAGAAGCGGATCGCCGGCCTTCTCCTCGGCCCAACCGCCGAGCTTGACCGCGTGGGCGATGAGGGCTGAGAAGTCCTTGTGGCCGTTCTCGTCCGCCGCGATGTGTGTGACGCCGGGCCAGCCGACCTCGGCCGTGGTGTAGAGGTTGCCCGCATAGGTGGGCTTGGGCGGCATGATGCAGTTGGTGGTGTAGAGCACGACGCCCGGCAGGCCGTCGAACTCCTTCTGCTGGTTCTGCCAGGCCGTGCCGAAGTTGCCCTTGAGCTGCGGGTACTTTTTGAGCTCGGGATAGGCGTGGGCCGGCAGCATCTCGCCGTGCGTGTAGACGTTGACGCCCTTGCCGGCGGTCTGCTCCAGCAGCATCTTGAGATCGTGCAGGTCGTGGCCGGTCACCACGATGAAGGGGCCTTTGAACTGGGTGGTGGGCACCGGGGTCGGGACCGGGTGGCCGTACGTCTCCGTGTTGGCGGCGTCGAGCAGCCCCATACACTTGAGGTTGACGTTGCCGAACTCCAGGATCAGGCCGAGCCAGCCTTCGACCGTGTGGTCTTCGCCGAGGGCCAGCATGCCCTTCTGAAACCACCCGGAGACCTCCGGGTCGATCTTGCCGAGCACGCGGGCGTGGTGGGCGTAGGCGGCCATGCCGCGCAGCCCGAAGAGCAGCGTGGAGCGCAGCGAGACGATGTCGGGGTCGCCGTGGAAGAGATTTTCAGGAGCGAAGGCCGTCGCGCCACCGTACCGCTCGATGGCTTGCTGAATGCGGTCGCGCATGGCGGCGAGGTCGGCGCCGTCGAAGTTGACGTTGGTGACGGTCATGAAGAGGGCGTCCATGAAGAGCGCCGCGCACTTGGAGCAGGGGGGCATGCCGTCTGCCGCGCGCGCCAGCGTGATGAGGGCGGCGGTGATCTCGTCTTGAAGCTGGGCGATCTCCGGTTTCTTGCCGCAGACGCCGCCGCGGGTGCAGCCTTTGCCGCCCGCCGTTTGTTCGCACTGGAAACAGAACATGTCGCTCATGGTGTTGCTCCTTGTTTGGGTTGTTTGTGATCAGAGTGTGTTATTCGTCCAAGATCGCCCCGTCGGTCGAGATCGTGACCACGTGCCACGGGATCATCTTGCCGCTGTTGATCAGCGCCTGTTTGGCGGCGTTGGCGATGCCCGCGCAGCAGGGCACCTCCATGCGCAGCACCGTCACGCTGCGGATGTCGTTGGCCTGCAGGAGGGCGGTGATCTTTTCGGAGTAGTCGCCCTCGTCGAGCTTGGGGCAGCCGATCAGCGTGACCTTGTTGGCCATGAAGCGCCGGTGGATGTCGGGGTAGGCGAAGGCCGTGCAGTCCGCGGCGATCAGGAGCGCGGCGTTCTTGAGGTACGGCGCGGTGACTGGCACGAGCTTGATCTGCACGGGCCAGTTGACCAGCGCCGACACGGGCGCGCCCTGCGCTGCGTCCGCCGCAAGGGCGGCCGCGGGCGGCCGGGCGATGGTCTTGGCCATTTTGCCGGGGCAGCCGCACGCCAGCGGGGGCGGCGCGGCGGGTGCCGGCGCGGGTGCGGCGTGCTTCTCGGCGGACTGCTTGGCGGCGACCGCGGCCTCGTCGAAGGCGGCGGCTTCGCGCTCGACGATCTTGATCGCGCCGGTGGGGCACTCGGGCAGGCAGGCGCCCAGTCCGTCGCAGTAGCTGTCGGAAACCAGCCGGGCCTTGCCGTCCACGAGCCGGAGCGCGCCTTCGTGGCAGGCGCTGACGCACAGGCCGCAGCCGTTGCAGAGTTCGGGGTCGATCGCGATGATGTTGCGTTTCATGCCGTGTTCCTTGCGGGCTGGTTTTAGTTTGCCGGAGATTTCTTCCCGGGGCTTCTGCGTCCGGCGCGGGCCGCCGAGCCCGCCGCCCGGTTGCGCTTCAGCGAGCGGACCACGCTGTCCAGCGTAACCGTTTTCAGAAGCTGGATGAGGCGCTCGTTCTCTTTCGCCATCAGCTTGCCTAAGGCGCAGCCGTCGCCCTTGCAGATGTCGTGCTTCAGCAGGCAGCCCGTGTAGCGCGGGGTGCCGCCCGCGGCGACGTAGATCTCCAGCAGGGTGATCTTCCCGGGCGGCCGCGCCAGCTTGGCGCCGCCCGAGGGGCCGCGCTCGGTCTCAAGGAGGCCGGCGCGAACGAGCTGCTGCACGACCTTGGCGAAATGGTGGGCCGAAAAACCGAGCTTGTCGGAGATCTGGCGGGCGGAGTGGAACTGTCCCGGATCTTCGGCGAGGCTTGCGCAGGTGTGCAGCGCGATCGACATCGCTTCCGAAATGTTCAGCAGGCCGAGCATGGGTGAAACGCCTTTCGTTTGTTAATTCGGCATCAAAGTACCAAATTGCCTAAATCGTGTCAACGGGGGAACGGAAGAATATTTGAAGCGCGCCGGACGCCTGTGGTACAGTCTCGCCACTGACGTGGAGCGCGCGGTCGCCCGCGGGTGCGGCGGGGACGTCCACCGCTCAGGCTCGCCGCACGACGGGCACGAAAAACGGAGCACAGAGATGAGACGATTCACGCAATGTCGAAAAGCGGGACGTGTGGTCGCGGGCCTGGTGCTGGCGGCTGGCGTGCCGGCGCCGGCGGAAATTCAGCCGGTGGAGGCCGAGGTCTGCGTGTATGCGGCTACGCCCTCGGGGATCCTGGCGGCGGTGGCGGTGCGGCGCGAGGGGCGCTCGGTCGTGATCGTCGAGCCCAGCCGCTGGGTGGGCGGCGTGCTGGGCGCGGGCCTCAAGCCGATGCAGGACTGCCCGAACTATAACGCGACCGGCGGGCTGACGCGGGAGCTGCTGCGGACGCTCGGCCGCCCGCAGTGGGCGGACGGCGGGCCGGGAGACGGCAAGCCCGCGCTCTCGAAGATGAGCCCCAAGGACGTGCGCGAGGACTTCGAGGCGCTCTTGAAGAGGTGGGACGTGCGCGTGGTCCGCGACCACCGCGTGGCGCGGTGCGAGAAGAAGGGGGCCGTCCTGGCGGCGGCGCTGTTCGACCGCGCCCCGTTCGACGCGCTGGGGTGCCCGACCGCGGAACCCGCCGAGCGCGACAGCCTGCGCGTGACGGCCAAGGTCTTCATCGACGCGAGCTATGAGGGCGACCTGATGGCCCGCGCGGGCGTGTCGTACCGCGTGGGGCGCGAGGCCGCCGCCGAATACGGGGAGGCGTACGCGGGCGTGCAGCCGCCGATGGAGGAAGCGCCGATCGATCCGTTCGTGGTGCCCGGCCGGCCGGAGAGCGGCCTGCTCAAATGGGTCGAGAAGGACCACGGCCGCCCCGTGGGCGCGGCCGACGGCTACACGCAGGCCTACAACTACCGCTATTACACCACCTCGGAGCCTGCGCATCGCGCCCCGCTCACGCCGCCCGCGGGCTATGACGCCAGGGATTTCGAGCTGGTCGGCCGCTATGTGGCGTGGCTGACGCAGGCGGTGAAAGACCCGGCCGAACTGCGCGACCGGCTGATCGGCATCTTCCCCGGCTGGAAGAACTCCGGCGAGTGGAATTACCAGCGCAACTCGCTCTTCTCGATGTCGCCGGTCGGCGTCAGCCACCTCTACGCCGACGGCGACGACGCGGAGCGGGCGCGCGTGTGGAAGCTGCACCAGGACTATCTGCGCGGGCTGCACGCCTTCATGAGCACGGACCCGCGCGTGCCGGCGCCGTACCGCCAAGAGGTCGCCGCGCTCGGTCTCGACCTGCGCCACCACCCCGAGACGCAGGGCTGGCCGCACCAGCTCTACGTGCGCGTGGCGCGGCGCATGAACGGGGCCTACACGGTCACCGCCCACGACGTCTACAACCGCACAAAGGTGGACGACCCCGTGTGCCTCGCGCAGTACGGCATCGACACCTATCCCGCGCGGCGCATCTGGTATGCGCGCGGCGGAAAGGTTTGGGTCGGGCTCGAAGGCAAAATGTTCGTCGGCGGCTCGCGGGGCCCGACCAACGTGCCGTACCCGATTTCCTACCGGGCACTCACGCCGAAGCCGGAAGAGTGCGTCAACCTGCTGGTCCCGGTGAGTTTCTCGGCGTCCCACCTGGGCTACGCCTCGGCCCGCATGGAGCCGGTCTTCATGATCTGCGGCGAGTCGGCCGGCATCGCGGCCTGCCGCGCGTTGGCGGAGCGGACAGGCGTGCAGGCCATCGACCGGGCCGCATTCCGGGCGGCGCTGGAGAAGGCGGGCCAGAAACTGGCCTGGGACCCCACGCGGGACAAGGGCCCCTCCGCAGGGGACGGCTACTCGATGGCGGCGCTGCTCGCGGCGTGCGACCGCGACGCCGACAAGGCCGTCTCGCGCGCCGAGTGGGAGGCCGCGAAGAAGGGCTGGGAATGGCTGTTCCCGCTGATCGACGCGGATGGCGACGGCCGCATCGACGCGGCGGAATACGAGGCGTTCCAAGAGTACAAGACCAAGCACCCGGATTGGCAAAAACGGAAAAAGGGAAACGGTTGACGCGGGACTGAACCCGTGGTTAACTGGGAGCGTTAAATCAAGGTGGAGACCCCCTGTTTTCCGCTATTTCCGTCGGAGAGGCTTTATGACGATCATCGAACCGCACATCCACATGCTGTCGCGCACCACGGACGAATATCAGGCCCTCTACAAGGCCGGGATCCGGGCGTGCGTGGAACCCTCGTTCTGGCTCGGCACCAACCGCCGCTACGCGGGGTCGTTTTTCGATTACTTCCGGCTGATCCTCGAGTTCGAGACCGTGCGGGCCGCACGGTTCGGCATCGACCATTTCTGCGCGATCGCCATGAACCCCAAAGAGGCGGACGACCGCGGCCTGGCGGACGAGGTGATCGACGGGATGTCCGAATATCTGGCGCACCCGCGCTGTGTCGCCTTGGGAGAGGTCGGCCTCAACCTGAATACGCCGAACGAAGAGTATGCCATGATCCGCCAGCTGCGGATGGCGGAAGAGCGCAAGATGCCGGTGATTCTGCACACGCCGCACGTGGACAAGCTGCGCGGCACGCTGCGCATCCTCGAGATCATCAAGGCCGAAGGCTTCACGGTCGAGCGCATCGACGTGGACCACAACACCGAAGAGACCATCAAACACACGCTCGACTCCGGGTGCTACGCGGGCATGACGGTGTATCCCTACTCCAAGCTGAATCCCCAGCGCGTCTCCGCCATGGTCAAGCAGTACGGCCATGAGCGGGTGATCGTCAACGGCTCGGCCGACTGGGGCGTGTCGGATCCGCTCTCGCTCGTCAAGGTGGTCGACTACATGCGCCATGACGGCCACAGCGACGCGGTGATCGAGGAGCTCGTCTTCAACACGGCGATGCGCTTCTACAGTGCCTCGCCGAACTGGAAGCCGGACTTCACTATTCAGCCGCTCGACCCCAGCGTGTATCAGCGCTAGAGCGGGTTTAAAAATTGTGCCGCCCATGTGGAAAACGGCCGATTTTCTGGGCGAGGCTGCGCCGAGCCGTTTCGCTCTAACGGGGCCGGCCGGTTCCGTTCATCCCGCGTTTCCCGTCCGTGTTTTCTCTCCGGCGCGTCCGTCCAGAAGCCGCCCCACCGTCTTTTCGAACGCCGCCGCGGAGGACGCCATCGAGAACGCCCCGCGCGCGGCCGCGCACCCCCGTTCGGACTCGGTGCGCAGGAGAGCGGGATTGGAAAGGAGCCCCGCCCACGTCCCGGCCCAGGTTTCCGGCGCGTCGTCACGCACGAGGGTCCCGCAGCCCGCCGCGGCCGTGATCTCCGGAAACGCGCCGTGGGCGGGCAGCACCACGGGCACGCCGGCGGCCATCGCCTCGATCGCATAGTAGCCGAAGGCTTCGGGTTTCGGGCCGCCCGGGACGGCGAGCAGGGTCAGCTCCGACAGAAAGCCGGCGCGGTCGCGCGCGAAACGGTCCGGCGACACCGTGACGTCCGCGCCCAGCCCCGCCGCCGCCAGCTTGGCGCGCTGGCGCCTGAGGAAGCGCCGGTCGGCGCACGGCCCGCCGGTCGCGGAGAGCCGCACGCCCGCGAAGCGCGGGTCGCGCCGCAGCACGATGAACGCCTCCACAAAGCGGTCGAAGCCCTCGGACGGCGCCAGGCGCGACAGAAAGCCGATGACCGCCGGGCGGCGCAGCACGTCGGCGCGGAGATAGGCCGACGGGTCCACGCCGGGAAAGACCACCTCCACGCGCGTCGGATCCAACGCCAGCGCGGCCGACAGGCGCGCCGCGTAGTCGGCGCTCACGGCGATGAAGCGGTCGATGTGCGCGGCGTCCTGCGCCATCACCCGCAGGACGGCATCCCGTAGCGGGGGCTCCATCGCGTCGGTCCAGACGTGCTCGTCCTGGAGCCAGCAGACCACGGGACAGCGCGCGGCCTGCTTCAGCGTCCCGGCGAGGCCGGCGAGCAGCGCGTTGGAGAGCACGACCACGTCGGGTTTCTCCGCGGCCGGCAAGGCGGCGACCCACTCGGCCACGAGCCGCAGCTCGTCGGCCTGGCGTCCGTCCGGGCCGCGCAGTATCGAGAGCGTCAGGTCCTCCAGTCCGCCGGCCGAGGTGGCGCCGGCGAAGCGCGCGGCGAGCCGCAGCACGGGCCAGGTGTCGAGCGGCGCGAACCAGCCGCGCGGCAGGCGGCGCAGGAAGGCGTAGCGGTGGCGCAGGTAGAGGCTGACGGCCCCGTAGAAAACCGGCACCTCGTCGGGCGCGGACATGCTCGCGGTGGCGGGCAGGTAGAGCGGCATCAGCGTCACGCTGTGGCCGCGCGCGCGCAGCGCCTCGGCCAGCGCGGTGTCGCGCAGGCAGTTCTGGCAATAGAACGAGCCGCCCGAGCCGGGCAGAATAGACAGAATCCGCATGACCTTCCTCCGACGCCGGTCAGCATAGCAAGACGTCTCGCGGCCGTCGAGCAGAGCAGGGGAATAGTGAATGGTGAGTAGTGAGTGGTGAGTAGTGAGTGGTGAAGAGGAAATAGCTAAAAATTTTCAAAGGGCGGCATTTTCCGCTCAAAATTCCAAGATCCGCCCCATGTTAGGACAAGCGGTCCTAATCACGGAAAAACCGGTAAAAAGATAAGTTCTTATGGAAGATGTGCAATAACATCTTGTTTTGTCCACCCATTTATGTGATGTTTTCATGGATGTAGGGAATAGTGACCCGGCAAAAGACAACTTTGGCCAGAATACGTTCGAAAAAGAAAAGGGAGCACAGATTATGACTGTTGAAGCCTTTGGCAAGTTCAAGAAGGTTCGCATCAAATCCCTTGCTAAGAAATATGGCATGTACAGGGGCAAAGGCTTGATTGTTCTGGATGACCAAGGAATCACGATAAAGGGCAAACATGTCAAGTCGCTGGGTGCACGTTGGGGAATAGGCATCGCACTCATGCTTGCGTCGGCAGTTCTTACAGGGGGGGCCGTTGTTCTCGGGTTCATTCCTGTGTATCTTCTTGTTGAATACGCTATTTTGAAACAAGATGACATTCGGATTCCTTGGGACAAGGTAAGAATGTTCGCTGTCGATCCCAAGAAGAAACTCATCGGATTGGACTTCGATGGACCCGGCTGGACAAGCCCAGCCATCTTGTATACTGAGCAATTTCAACCGACAGTAGCAGAATTGCAGAGGCGTATACCGTCAAAAGAATCAAAAGCATGAAAGAACTGCTTCGAACCCGGCGACACCGAACCCTCGTTCGCCTTCGGCTCACGGGTTCGGTGGTCGCTGACGTTCGCTATCAAAGACGATGAAAACAGCACTTATTCTTGTACCCTGGCTACTATGTAATGTTTTGGGCATTATGATAATGGTTATCTATCTGAACACAATTGTCCCCACGCTGGAAAAGCATGGTCGCAAAGCTCCGTGGCCGATGATGCCTTCTGAATTCGACAGGCAGATTAAGGAATACGAGGCGCTTTGCATTGAAAAAGGCCTGCCGATGACAGGTTGGAACCGCATCAATCGGTTAAAAAATGCGGTCGCGATCGGTCTAATTGCATGGATTTCACTGATGATCGTTTTTAGTCTAGTTGGGAAGTTGTAAGAGAGCCACAAAGGCACGGATAAGAAGCAGCGAACCAGACGCGGGTACGCGTCGGTAGACAGGCGGGTTGATGGAGCGCGCCGTAGCTCCTGAAAACCTGCGTGCGGCCTATGGCCGCGTGATGCGGAACAAGGGGGCGCCGGGCGTGGCCGGGATGGCCGTGGAAGGGCTGGCGGCGCATCTGCGGGCGGAGTGGCCCGCGGTCCGCGGGCGGTTGCTCGCGGGGACCTACCGGTCCGCCTTGGTCAGGCGGCACGAGCTGCCGAAGCCGGGCGGCGGGACGAGGGTGCTGGGCATACCGACGGTGCTGGACCGTTTCATCCAGCAACGCCGCTACGTGACGTGTCGACAGGTGGAAACTGGTCGGAAATTATCAGGGCGGCGAGAGTGTCATTTGTCTGGGGATTGGTTGCTCATCTATAAACTTGAAGAAAACGCCTTGATTTTGAGCGAACCGGATCGCATGCCGAGCTGTTTAAAGCATGAGCCGAACGTCAGCGGTGGAATCCAGCCGGGACTCCAGCTCTTCGAATCAGGCTGAAAAACTGGGGACAGTCTTGAGAACAACTTGCTTGAATACGTTGCTTGCTTGGCGGTAAAATAATCGAGAAATAAAGATTCAACATCTTCAATCGGCATATCTTTCCTTTCTCATGCGAGGGTTTGAAGCCTGCCGCCAACATCGCGCGAGAAAGGGACCGTTCTTTTAAAACAATCTTTCCGCTCTGTTAGATTCCCCAACGGGAAGATTTCCCTTCCGGCATCTTAGGAGAACCATCAAAAAGGAGGTTGTTTATGAACCGTTTCCAAGCCGAGCCCCCTCAACAAGCGCGCATCGACCATAAGCCCACCCCCGCATCCCCTGTCACGGCAAGCAAGAGACCGAAAGGCAAGGCCCCTCCCGGCGAGCCCCCTCACGCTGGCCGACTGAGGCCGGTGTCGTGTCTCTCCACTTTCGGCGTGTTGTCAGCCTTCTTGCTGACGGCGTGTTTTTCTGGCGGAGCGCAGGCCGCGCAGGCCGCGATGCAGCGGGTCGAAAACCTTCCCGACCTGATCCGCAAAGCGGAGAAAGGCGTGTTTTTTATTCGCGCGTTGGACGCGGAGGGGAATGTTCTGTCCTTGGGCACAGGCTTTCTCGCGAAGGACAAGCGAAGCGTCCTGACCTCGCTTCATGTTATCCGTCCGTCCTTCTGTCCCAAGTTGACGGCGACAGTCGAAGCGCTGGACTCCACGGGTCGGGCGTTTCCGGTTGAGGGCGTCAAAAGCGAAGACGAGGCCCTGGACCTTGTTTTACTGCAACTGAAGGGGGAGCCGGAGCATGGCTTCCTCTTGGCTCTTGCAAGCGACCGCCCGCCTGAACGCGGCGACTTCGTCCTCGTGCTGGGGCACCCGAACGAGTTCCGTTTCGTCTCTACGGATGGGATCGTCAGCGCGGTCAACACAACCCGCGAGATGCCTCGGCGCTTTTGGGAGACCTGCATGCCCCAGGCTGCACCAGACGTCATCTGGATTCAAAGTTCAGCCGCCGTCTCGGTGGGCAACAGCGGCGGCCCCATGCTTAACGCCTCCGGGCAGGTGATGGGCGTCATGCAGTTGAAGATGGGCGGCAGCGGAATGTCCTTTGCGCTGCATGTCTCTTCGGTGCGCACCTTTCTCGCCAAGCCCCCAAAGCTGATTAGCATCGCCGATTATACCCGCCCCGAAGCGGAGTACGAAGCGCTCGCGGAGAAGGTACAGAAGGCCTACATGCAATACGCGTCCGACCTGCACAACCAGCTGCCCCCGTCCTGCGCGAAAAAGGGAGCCGGTGCGGCTGCCCCGGACCCGGAGCACCCCGGCACCAAACAGTATCCGCAAGTGCTCGCGTTGGCCGATGCCAACCGGGGACGGAATGTGGAGCTGAAGGCCCTGCTGCTCATGGTGATGGAGCTCTCCGACCTGAAGGTGCCGGACGCGCTGCGGCCGACTTTGCGTGCAGCGTCCGAGCGTCTCATCGAGAGGTACCGCGACGATCGCCGGATACTTTCCGCCCTGCGCCGGAAACTTTATCCGTCAGAGCCGGAAGCCCAGCGTTTTCTACGGGCGCTGGCGGACAAATCCGCCGACCGCGAGATCCGCGCGATCGCAGCCTTGTCTCTCGCCGAAGCGCTGGCCGGTGAAGCGCGCAGCCAAGCCTCCGCCGAAGAAGCCCTCGCTCTGGCCCGCCGCGCTGCCGCATCCGCCCCCGAGATCGCAATCGAACAGAGCTCGGTTGCCAAGCAAGGGCACGAACTCGAAGAAAGGCTCCTGCACAGCATGCCGGGATGCGCCGCGCCAGACTTGTCGGGTAAGGACCAGAACGGCAAAGACGTGCTGCTTAGCGATCTTCGCGGTCGTTATGTGGTTGTGGCGTTCTGGAACCCGCGCAGTGACTTCTTCAAAACCTTGCCTGATGCACTGACAGAATTCGCCCAAAATTACGCTGGAGCCCCGGTTTCGTTCATTGGTGTAAGGCTGTGCAATCCTGACTCGCCAAGTGCTGCCGGCCGGCAAGCGGCAGGCGACTTTTGGCCATTCCTCACGGACGACCCGACCGGCCGCGTCGCAAACGCGTGGCACGTCAGAGCCGCCCCCACCCTTTTCGTTGTGGATCCGCAGGGCGTCATCACCAACCGCATCGCCGCGCGGCCCGCCTCGGTCAACACCGTTCTCGGCAGCACGTTCATGGGCTTTGAGTCCATGCGTCCCGGCGAGTGGAAAAACCAGCTCAAGCAGGCGCTAGAAAGCATTCCCGCGCTGACAGGCCCGGGAGAGCGTCTGACCACATTCCTTACCCAGGGCCCGTGGCTCTCCGACGATAACTTTCTCGGCTCCGGCACGCGCACGATCTTTCTTCGAGGAGATTGCCGCACCAGCCTCTACACGGCAGCCAGGTGGAAGCCGACGCCCCCTTGGGGTTTCCTCCTGTTCACCAAGGACTATGGCACCCTCAGCTTCAGCGTGAATCTCGAGACCGGTGAAGCCGTCATCCAAAAGCCCGAGCCACTGGCGAATCGCAAGATGAAGCTCCGCGATTTCCCGCCTTCCAAACGGGAAGATTCCGACCTCCTGAAGAAAATCCGGAAATGCCTTCTCAGCGAAACGTGGGAATGGTATCAGTTCGGCAAGAAAGAGGGCGAAAAAGCCTACATGAAATTCCGCTTTAAGGACGACGGCACGACCGACTCAACCCTGTTGCCCGCATGGGAGATCATGCCGTCCGGCCAGATCTGGGTGTACGTCTACATGGGGACCTACTGGGCTTTCGAACTGGACATCGAGCAGAAAACCGCGCGAAACAATCTCGAAGCAAGCCAGATTAAAGACCACAAGCTGTTTTCAGCGGTCACGCAAACTCCTTGAAACGCCGAGGAGGACCTCGGCTTGTGGGGGGGGCGCCACCTTGCGGTTTTTGCGGAAAAGAAAAGTTACAAGTCAATGAAATGGGGATACACCTTCGGCCCTCTACTGCGATCATAATATATTTGTTATTCAGTTCGATTGTTGCTACGTTGATCATGTCTGGCTGAAGTTCTGGGTGGTTTTGCGTTCCTCATTGGGTACATAAACGGGTGCGAAAACAGCGGTAGGCCGCAACCGGAAGGAAATCGCCATGTCAGAGAATCGCTTCACGGAAGTCACGAACCAATCGTGGTTCAGCCGCATCGGCGGGGCCCTGAAGGGAATCGTGGTCGGCCTCATCTTGTTCGTTGCGGCATTCCCGCTGCTGTTCTGGAATGAGGGGCGGGCGGTCCGACAATACAAAACACTCAAGGAGGGCGGTGGCGCCGTGGTCTCGGTCAGGTCCGACGCCGTTGACCCCGCCAACGCAGGGAAGTTGATCCACGTGACTGGCAAAGCCGATTCGTCTGCCACGCTGACGGATCCGGTCTTCGGCGTCTCCGCGCAGGCGCTGAAACTGAGGCGGGTCGTGGAAATGTACCAGTGGCAGGAAACCGCGAAGAGCCATACGAAGAAGAAACTCGGCGGCGGAACGGAAACGGCCAGGACGTTCACGTACAGCAAGGCCTGGTCTGGCCAAGCGGTCCATTCCGCTGATTTCAAGGAGCCGGCCGGACATCAGAATCCCGACTCTTTGCCGTACGGGTCAACCGACCAGATCGCCGATGTGATCACCCTCGGCGCGTTCACCCTGTCCCCGTCGCTTGCCGCGAAAATCGACACCTTCGAACCGCTTGCCATCGGCAGCGATACGCCCTTGGCGGAAGCGCTGAAAAGCAAGGCCAAGGTGCACGACGGCGGCTTCTACGTGGGTTCCGACCCGGCGTCTCCGCAGATTGGGGATGTGAGGGTCAAGTTCAGCGTCGCCCGACCTACGGAAGTCAGCGTGATTGCCAAGCAGGCGGGGAACACGTTTGAGCCATACCGCACAAAAGCGGGCGGGGACATCGAACTTCTGCAGGCGGGTGTTATGACGAGTGTGGGCATGATCCAGGCGGCGCAGAAAAGCAACACGATACTGACCTGGATTCTCAGGCTTGCCGGATTCATCGTCATGCTCGTCGGACTGGGGATGATATTCAGACTGGTTTCCGTCCTCGCCGATGTCGTGCCCGTTCTTGGCGGCATCGTGGGGGCCGGCACGGGGCTGATCGCGTTTCTCTTGGCCGCCGTTCTGTCGCTGATCACCATGGCGGTCGCATGGATTGCCTTCCGCCCCCTCTTGGCCATTCTTCTGATTGTGGTTGCAGTCGGCCTGACGGTGTCAATCAGGGGCAAACTGAAGTCGGCCAACGCCGCGCCGCCGCAGTGAACAGACCGAAAACGTCCTCAGCCGATGGCCTCGGAGCCGGTCTCGCGCGTGCGGATGCGGATGCACTCGTCCATCGGCATGATGAAGATTTTGCCGTCGCCGATGTGGCCGCTCTGCGCGGCCTTGATGATGGCCTCGACGGTGGTCTTGACGAAGGCGTCGTTGACCGCGATTTCCAGACGGACTTTCTCCAGCAGGTTCACCTTGCGGATCTGGCCGCGGTAGCTTTCGGAAAAGCCCATCTGCTTGCCGCAGCCGCGCACGCGGCTGACGGTCATCTTGTAGACCTCGGCGTTGAAGAGGGCTTCCTTAACGGCGTCCAAGCGCTCGGGTTGGATGACGGCGACGATCATTTTCATCATGCGATTCCTTCTCGGCAAAGGGAGTGGAAAAAAATTACAGCGCCTCTTCGGGGTGAGACTCGATCATGTGCACCGCAAGGTCGGCGCCGACCAACTCTTCGTGCTCGCTCAGGCGGATGCCGACGGTCCTCTTGAGCAAGCCGTAAACGAGCGCGCTCGCGCACAGGCATACGGCCACGACGCCGGACGTCACAATCAGCTGCGAGAAAAAGGAGACGCCGCCGAGGCCGCCCAGCGCCTTCTGTCCGAAGATGCCGCAGGCGACGCCGCCCCACGCGCCGCACGCGCCGTGCAGCGGCCAGACGCCCAGCACATCGTCGATCCGCCAGCGGTGGGTCTCGGCCTGGAACAGGAAAACGAAGAGCGCGCCCGCCACGCCGCCGACCATGAGCGCGCTGATGGGGTGGTAGAGGTCCGAGCCCGCGCAGACCGCCACGAGCCCGGCCAGCGCGCCGTTGTGCACGAACCCCGCGTCGTTGCGGCTGATGAAGAGCGCGGCGAGCGTGCCGCCCACCATGGCCATCAGCGAGTTGATCGCCACGATGCCGGAGATGCTCGAAAGCGCGCCGGCGCTCATCACGTTGAAGCCGAACCAGCCCACGATCAGGATCCAGCTGCCCAGCGCGAGGAACGGGATACTGCTGACTTTGATGGAATCCGATTCGTAGCGCTTCATGCGGGCGCCCAGCAGCATCACGGCCGGCAAGGCCAGCCAGCCGCCGACGGCATGCACGACGACCGAGCCCGCGAAATCATGAAACGGCGCGCCCGCGATACGCGCCAGCCCGCCGTCGGCTCCCGCCAGAAACGCGTTCATGCGTCCCCACGTCACGCCTTCGATGAGAGGATAAAGCAGGCCCACGAAGATCATGCAGGCCGCCGTGTTGGTCCAGAATTTCGCGCGCTCGGCGACCCCGCCGGAAATGATTGCCGGAATGCAGGCCGCGAAGCCGAGCAGCAGGAAGAACCGCACATATTCGAGCCCGTGTTCTGCCGTCATCATTTCCACCGGCACCAGAAACGAGATGCCGCGCGCCAGCGGATAGCCGATCAGGAAATAGACCAGCGTCGAGAACGCCCACTCACAGATGATCTTGCTCAGGGCGTTCACTTGGTTCTTGTGGCGCACCGATCCGACCTCGAGAAAAGCGAAGCCGGCATGCATGGCCAGAATCATCACCGCGCCGAGCAGAATGAACAGCGTGTTGGAGGCTTGCGCGATCTCCGTGACCGATATGGGCTCGGCCGCCTCAACCGGTCCGGCACAAAGTCCAAGCAGCGCTGCCGCCACAGCCCATGACAACCGACCCGCTCTCATCAGCCGCATCGCATCCCCCTCTTTTGCTGGCGCGGTACCGTTCCCCACGGGCGATCCAGGCGCATCCTGTAACAACCGTGTCGCGCGATACCACTTGTGTAGGCATGAGATCAGCAGGGAATGTGCCAAAGATGTCCGGCGCCAGCGGGACCGAGTCGGGAAAGGAACACTTCTGTTTTTATATTAAGGGCGTGGAACCCGGAGGGTGAAATTTTTTTCACACCGGGTGCCCGAGCTGCGTTAAGCGGCGTCTGCCCCCGTTCCAGATGGAGCCTTTTTTGTCGTTCCGCTATCATTTCTGTCAGAGAGTGCAGGGCGCAAAAAGTCGGATCAGACAGTTATGTTGTTGATCCTTCTCGCTTGTCGGCCCTTGTCTACGCGGTGTGTTTTGCGGCATACTGACAGCGGAAACAAGGAGGATGGGTCCGATGAAGACGAGTCTGTGCGCAGTGGCCTGCGTGGCCGCAAGTTGGATAGCCGCGGAGTCGGAGGCGGTCACCCAAGAGCAGCTTGACCTCGAAGCGAAACGTCAGGCGCGGTCGGTGCATCTGGGCTGGACCGACGTGCCTGACGGCTCGGCCTTCTTCAATGAGGTCCAGGTGCGCGAATCAGTGCCGGGGACCTACTTCTGCGTGATCGGTTTCCAGATGGGGTATTTCGGCATCCAAGAATTGACCGACGGCAAGAAGGTGGTGATCTTCTCGGTCTGGGAGCCGCCGAATCCCGTGAACGCTGACGACCCCGGCAAAACGGAGGCCGCGCGGCGAACCCAGTTGGTCTATCAGGGTGACGGCGTGCGCGTGGGGCGCTTCGGCGGCGAGGGCACGGGCGGGCAGAGCTTTTTCGACTACCCGTGGAGGCTCAACGAGACCTACCGCTTCGTGGTGCACGCCAAACCCGCGGGTGACCGCACCGTCTTCACCGGCTATTTTTTTGTCAACGAGACCCGAACGTGGAAGAAGCTGGTCTCGTTCAGCACGCTGACGGACAAGCACGCCGTGAGCGGACTCTACAGTTTCATTGAAGATTTCCGCCGGAACTTCCAGTCAGCCAAGCAGCGCAGGCAGAGCCTGTTCGGCCACGGCTGGGTGCTGGACAAAGAGGGGCGGTGGCGCCCCGCGACGGCGGCCCGGTTCACCGGCGACCGCAACCCCGTCATGACCATCAACGCGGGACTGCGCGACGACTGGTTCTTTCTTGAGACCGGCGGCGGCGTGACCAACCTGACGCCTCTGCGGTCCCTGCTGCGGCTGGCGCCGCCCGTGACGGGATTGTCGTTCGAGTAGCGGAGAACCCTAAATCGGGGCGTTTCCATTTGGTCTTTCGGCGCCTTGCAGGTGCAGGTAGGGCCCGACCTCCGGGCGGGCCGCAAATCAGGTCAAAGCGGAACGCCGCGCCCCAAAAGTAGGGCGCATCCGATTCGGTACACGACAGTTCCGCATCGCCCCATGTTGGTGTACCGCCTTGTCTCTGGGCCGCGTCGGTACACCAGCCTTGTTCAAGCGATCAGCCCGTGAATCGGATGCGCCTCCAAAAGTAAGCCTTGGATAATTTCGGTTGCGAGCGAAGCCCGTTTCTTGGTACGATACCGCCATGTTTCTTCTCCGGAAAAGAAAGCGTTTGCTGGAAAATACCGCGGCCGGGCTGCGGCTGTTTCTGGCGTTTTTCCTTTTCGCGGTGACGGGGCTGCAGGGTCTCACGCTCTGCCTGTGCGCGCCAGATCCGGATGCCTGCGGCGAGCATCACAGCTGCGGCTGCACGCCCGAGCCGCAGTCCGAGCACGTCGACCACGCGTGTGACCATCTGACGGTGGCCGATCTTCCTCCGTGCGAATCCGGCGCGCGGGGGCCCGGTGACCTGCTTGCTGCGCTCGTGGTCTTGGCGATGGCGAACGCGCCTCACGCCGTGATTGCCGAAGACATCGTGACGTATCAGGAACGTCCGCCGGACGTCCTGCAGCCGCATCTCTATTTCCTTGCGCGCTCCACACAGATCCTGTGTTGAGGCCTCCTCGTGTCGACTGGAAAGCGCGCTCACCGAGCGCGTAGCCGTGGCGTCTGCCGCGGCTTGACCGGTATCTGTTCATCCTGACACGAGGAGCTCGTTTTCATGTTATCCCTTCATCTCTGGCGGCCCATCGCGGCCGCGTTTGTGACCTTGCCGTATCTGCTGTGGACCGGGTGCCGCAGCTACGCGCCCGCGCCCATCGACTGGACGCGGGAATCATCCGACTGGTCCGCTTCGGCGACCAACCGCCTGCCGCTGACCTTGGTTGAGGCGCGTCAGATCGCGCTGATCCTGAACCCCGAGATCAACGCGCTGCGCCTCAAGCACCTGTCCTCCAAAAATCAGGCGCAGGCCTCAGGCTGGTGGGAAGATCCCGCGCTTGACCTCGATGCGCTGCGCATCCTGAGAGGCGGTGAACACCCGTGGCTGCTGGGCTCGGGCCTCACCTTCTCGCTCCCGCTCAACGGCGTGCCGGGCCTCGAGAAGCGTGCGGCGCAGGCCTACGCGAACGCCGACGCGCTGGCCGTGACCGTGGCGGAGCGCGCGCTGCTCGCGGAGGTCGACCGGCTGTGGAACGCCTGCCGCGCCAACCTTCGCTGCGTCGACGCGCAGAACGCCTACAAGGCCCGGCTGAGCGAAAGGGAGAAGCAGGTGCGCGCGCTGGTCGCGGCCGGCGAGCTGTCCAAGGCCGAGGCCGACCGGATCGAACAGACGCGCGTCAAGATCAGCGTCGATTGCGCGTGCTGCGGTCCCGACGCGGTGGCGCAACGGCACGCCTTCAAGCGGCTGCTCGGGCTGCCGCCGGAGGCCCCGTGCGAGGTCGTCCCGGACCCAAGTGAGATCCCGCCGCCCGCCCTCGCCGGCCTCGTGGCGCCCGCGTCCGTGCTCGATCTGGTGCGGCACCCGCGCGTGCAGGAGAAGCTCATCCGTCTGAAGGCGGGCGAGGAGGAGCTGCGCGCGGAGATCCGCAAGCAGTATCCGGAGCTCATGATCGGGCCGCGCTACGAGCACGAAGACGGCGGCGGCCGCCTGGGCGCAACGCTGGGCTTCACCCTCCCGCTGTGGAACCGCAACCGCAAAGGCATCGCGGACGCCGAGGGCGGCCGCGACGAGGCGCGGATGGAGGCGCTGAACGCGTGGCGCAGCCTCGTGGGCGAATGGCGGGAGGCGCAGGCGATGATGGAGGCCGTCGCGGCGAAGGATCGCGGCCTGCGCGCCGAACTGCTGCCCGCCGCGCAGGCGGCCGCGCAGCGGACGGAGCGCCTGTTCAAGCAAGGCGAGGCCGACGTGCTCGCGCTCCTTTCGGCGGATGAGACCGTTTACGCCCTGCAGGAGTCGCTGATCGATGCGCAGACTGCGCTACACGAAGCGCGCGTCCGCTTGGAGCTGCTCCACGTTCCCGCAGCCACAGAAACCACGAAAACCCTTTAGGAGAAACCATGAACGCTTTGAATGTGACTCTCGGATTGTTGTTTGCAACCGTCGCTTATGCGGGCGCGTCACCGGCCTGCGGGTCCTGCGGCGACTCAAAGTGCGGCCACGCGCCGGCCCAGGCTGAAGCCAAGGCAACGGTGCGGGAAGAGCACGCAGACGCGCACGGGAAAGAGACGGATAAAGAGGCCCACGCCGCGGGCGAGGCCGAGCACGACCACGACGGGTGCGACCACGCGGAGGAAAAACCGGCGGCAGCGGCCGAGGCCGGGCACGCGCACGGCGCGGCCTGCGACCACGACTCAGAGGCTGCGAAGAAGCCGGCGGCGTCAGGGGACGGCCATGCGCACGGCGGCGAGGCGTGCGACGGCGGCCATGCGTCGGCTGCGGAATCGGCTTGCAGCCACAGCGAGGCCGGCGAGGCCGGCGCGATCGAGCTGTCCGAAAGCGCGCGCACGCTTTTGGGGATCTCCTTCGTGACGGCGGCCAAGCGCCCGGTCACCGGGACGGTCCGTTTCCCCGGCCGGTTCGAATGGATGCCTGGCGCGCGGCGCGTCTACGGGGCGGCGGTCTCCGGCGCGGTCGAGGTGCGCGTGCGTCCGCCGCAGCAGGTCAAGGCGGGTGACGTGCTCTTCACGGTGCGCTCGCCGGAGTGGGTCGCCAAGAAGGGCGAGGTCAACGAGGCCGAAGCGGCGTTGGCGCTGGCCAAGGCCGAGGCCGAGGCGCTGCGGCGGCGGCTCGCGCAGCTGAAGGCGGCCGCGACGCGCAACGCCGAGCTGGAGCAGCAGCTCGCGGTGAAGGAGGCCGAGGCCGTGCGGGCAGAGCGCCTGCGGCAGAACGCCGAGGAGGCGCTGCGCGCCGTGCGGGCGCTGTGCCGCGAGGCGGACGGGGTGCTCGTCTTTACAGCCCGCGACGCGGGCGTGGTCGAGCGGGTGTCGGTCGAGAACGGCGCTTGGGCGGCGGCGGGCGCGGAGGTGGTGTGCGTGACGCGCGCCGACGGCCTCTGGTTCCGCGCCGACGGCGTCTCCTCCGAGCTGTCGCGGGTGCGCACGGGGCTCAACGGTTTCGTGGAGCCTCTGGGCCGGGAGCCGGGCGAGGCGGCGCGCGGCCAGATCGAGCTGGGCCTGGCGGCGGAGGCCGCCGCGCGCATTCAGCCGCTCTATCTGCTGCCGCAGAAGCTGCCCGCGTGGGCGCTTCCCGGGCGGGCAGGCGTGCTGAGCGTGATCGTGGAGGAGGGCAAGCCCGAGAGCCTCGCGCTGCCGCAGGCCTGCGTGGTGACGGACGGGCTCAAGAGCGTCGTGTTCGTGCGCGACGCCCACGACGCGGACCGGTTCATCAAGCGCGAGGTGGTGACGGGCGCGAACGACGGCGACTGGGTCGAAGTGACGGGCCTCGAGGCCGGCGCGACCGTGGTGCTGGACGGCGCGTATGAGCTGAAGCTGGCCGCGCCGTCGGCGAGCGCGCCGAAGAAAACGGCGGGGCACTTCCACGCCGACGGCCAGTTCCACGAAGGCAAACATTGAGAGCCGCGTCGGCCCGCGGGTCGCGGGTCGCAAGACGCTCGTCCTTTTGGAGACTCTACACTATGTTGAAACGAATCATTGATTTCTGCCTGTGCAATCCCTGGCTGGTCCTGGTGGTGACGGCCGTGTCCATCGTGGCCGCCGCGGTGATCGGCCGACGGCTGCCGGTCGATGTGTTTCCCGAGCTGAAAGTCCCGCGGGTGGTGGTGCAGACCGAGGCGGGCGGTCTGACGGCCGAAGAGGTCGAGCAGTTCATCACGATCCCGGTGGAGTCCGCGATGAACGGCCTGCCGGGGGTCAAGGCGGTGCGCTCGTCGTCGGGCGGCGGCCTGTCGTTCGTCTGGGTGGACTTCGACTGGGACACGGACCTGTTCCGCGCGCGGCTGAGCGTGGCGGAGCGGCTGTCGGCGGTGCGCGCCGCGCTGCCCGAGGGCTCAGAGCCGGAGATCACGCCGGTCGTCTCGGTGACGGGCGAGATCATGCTGCTGGCCGTGACGGCGGAGGAGCAGGCGGTCGCCAGCGGCGCGGTTTCGCCGCTGGAGCTGCGGCAGCTCGCCGAATACGACTTGCGCAACCGGCTCATGGCCATTCCCGGCATCGGGAATGTCGTGGTGATGGGCGGGCGGCTGCCGGAGTTTCAGGTGAACGTGTCGCAGGAGCGGCTGGCCGGCTTCGGCGTGACGCTCAACGACGTGGTGGATGCCGCGCGCGCGTCGCACACGATGGCCGGCGCGGGCTATTTGCCCCATGTGAAGGGCCAGGAGATCCCGCTGCGGCAGACGGCGCGCGTCGACTCGGTGGAAGAGCTGCGGCGCGTGGCGGTGCCGACGCGGGACGGCCAGACGGTGCGGCTGGGGCAGGTGGCGGAGGTGGCGCTCGGCGGCGCGCCCCGGCGCGGATCGGCGGGCTTCAACGGCCGCGACGCGGTCGTGCTCTCGGTGCTCAAGGCGCCGGGCGGCAACACGCTGGAGCTGACGCGGCGGATCGAGGCGGCGCTGGACGAGTTCGAGCGGGCACGCCTGCCGAAGGGCGTCAACATCCACCGCGACGCCTACCGTCAGGCGGACTTCATCCGGCTCTCGATCGACAACGGCGAGGGGATCGTGCGCGACGCGGCGGTGATCGTGGTCCTGGTGTTGGGGCTGACGCTCCTGCGCGTGCGCACCACGCTCATCACGCTGCTGGCCATGCCGCTCTCGCTGACGACCGGCCTGCTCCTCTTCCCGAAGTTCGGGCTGGGCATCAACATCATGACGCTCGGCGGCTTGGCCGTGGCGGTGGGCGACGTCGTGGACAACGCGATCATCTTCGTGGAGATCGCCTGGCGCAAGCTGGAGGAGAACAGCCTGAAGCCTGAGGCCGAACGGCGGTCGCGGGTGACGGTGCTGCACGCGGCGAGCGCGGAGATCCTGCACTCGGTGACCTTCTCGACCCTGATCATCATTCTGGTCTTCCTGCCGCTGCTGTTCCTGTCGGGGCTCGAGGGCCAGTTCTTCAAGCCGCTGGGCCTGGCGTATCTGCTGGTTTTCGCGGCCTCGCTGCTGGTGGCCATCACGGTGACGCCGGTGCTCTGCCTGCTGCTGTTCAGCGAGCGGCGGGGCTTCTTGCGGCCACGCAGTGGCCGCAAGGGAGCGGGCAAAAAGGAAGCGCTCAGGGATCGCAAGGAGGAGCGTGGGGCGAAAACAAGGGAAGCGTTTTCGGTGCGGCTGCTCAAGGCGCTCTACCGGCCGCTGCTCGGCTTCAGCGTGCGTCACGCCTGGATGGTGTGCCTGCTCATGACCGCCGTGACGGCGGGCGCGCTGTGGCTGGCGTCGACGTTCGGCACCAGCTTCCTGCCGCCGTTCCATGAGGACTGCTACACCGTGTTCGTGAGCACGCCGCCCGGCTCGTCGCTGGAGGAGACCGAGCGCGCGACGCGCCAGTCGATGCTGGCGATCCGGCGCGTGGACGGCGTCCGGAGCGTGACGCGTCGCACGGGGCGCGCGGAGCGCGACGAGCACGCCGAGCCCGTGAGCGCGTCGGAGCTGCTGGTGCGCGTGGATCTGAAGGCGGACCCGTTGCGGCTGCGGCGGGAGATCGAGGCGCTGATCAACCAGATTCCGGGCGTGGCGACGATGATCGGCTATCCCATGGCCCACCGCATCAGCTCGGTGCTCTCGGGCACGAACGCCGAGCTGGCGATCAACGTGTACGGCGACGACCTCGCCACCCTGCGTGCGGCGGCTGCGGCGGTCAAGGGCGTTCTCGACCGGCTGCCGCAGGTTGCCGACGCGCGCGCGAACCGCGAGATCCTGGTGGACACGCTGCGCATCCGCTACCGGCTGGAGGATCTGGCGCGCGCGGGGCTGTCGCTGCAGGATGCCGGCGAGCAGGTCTCGGCGGCCTTCAACGGCGTGACCGTGGGGCAGGTGGCGCAGAACCAGCGCCGCTGGGACATCGTGGTGCGCCTGGAGGGCGCGGAGCGGAACGACCTGGTGGACGTCTCGTCCTTCAAGCTGAGCGCGCCGAACGGGGCCCGGGTGCGGCTGGACGAGGTGGCGGACGTGTTCCGCGAGGAGGCGTCGAACCTGATCGTGCGCGACAACACGCGGCGCAAGGCGCTGATCTCGTGCAACGTGGCGCCGGGCTCGAACGTGGGCGACCTGGTCAAGGCGCTGCGCAAAAACGTGGAGCCCGTGGTTCACGCGATGGGGTGCACGGTGAGCTACGGCGGCAGCTACGAGGCCCAGCAGTCGGCCTCGCGGCGGCTGGCGTGGCTGGGGCTCGCCATCGTGCTGGCGATCGTCCTGCTGCTGGTCTACTCGCTGCGCAGCTTCAAGGCGGCGGCGCTGGTGATGGTGAACCTGCCGCTCTGCCTGATCGGCGGCATCCTGGCGGTCTATCTGGCGACGCCGGCGCCGCTGGCGGCGAACACGCGGGCGCTCTTCGGCGGCGGGGGCTATGTGGCGCCGATCCTCTCGGTCGCGTCGCTGGTGGGCTTTGTGACGGTGGTGGGCTTTGTGGTCCGCAACGGGCTGCTGCTGCTGAACCGCTACCGCGAGCTGCAGGCCTCTGGCATGGAGCTGCACCGGGCGATCATCGAAGGTTCGCTCGAGCGCATGGTGCCGATCATCATGACCTCGCTGACCACGATTTTCGGGCTGGTGCCGATCGTGCTGGCCTACGACAAGCCGGGGGGCGAGCTGCTGGCTCCGTTGGCGATCGTGCAGTTCGGCGGGCTCATCAGCGCGACGCTGCTGAATCTGCTGGTCCTGCCGGCCGCCTATCGGCTGGCGTTCGGCGGCCGCGCCGGGGCGCCTACGCTTCCGCCTTCATGTCGCGCGTCATGAGGGTCTCGACGGCGATGCGGACCGAAAAACCTTCGTAACAGAGGGCGTAGACGATGTCGGTGATCGGCATCTCGACGCCGCGCGTCTGGCCGAGGGTGTGGATGACCTTCGCGTTCCACACCCCTTCGGCCACCATCTTCATGCTGCCGAGGATGGCCTCGATGGGCTCGCCGCGGCCGAGGCGCTCGCCGACCGTGTGGTTGCGGCTGTGGCGGCTGGTGCAGGTGACGATCAGGTCGCCGACGCCGCTCAGGCCCGAGAAGGTTTCCGGGCGCGCGCCGAGCGCCAGGCCGAAGCGCGTGATCTCCGCCAGGCCGCGCGTGATGAGCGCGGCGCGCGTGTTGTCGCCGAAGCCGAGACCGTCCGAGGCGCCCACGGCGATGGCGATGACGTTCTTGACCGCGCCGCCGATCTCGACGCCCAGCGGATCGGTCGAGGTGTAGACGCGGAAGAGCGGCCCGCTGAAGAGCTGCTGCACGCGCTGGGCGACCGCCAGATCCTGCGAGGCGGCCACCACGGCCGTCGGGATCTTGCGGGCGACCTCTTCAGCGTGGCTGGGGCCGGAGAGCACGGCGATGGTGTCCAGGCCGAGGATCTCTTGGGCGAGTTCGCTCATCCGGCAATGCGTGGCTTCGCATAGCCCTTTGGTCAGGCTGACCACGAGTTGGTCGGCAGGGATCAGCCCTTTGAATTTGCCGCAGACGTCGGCGTAGAATTTGGATGGCGAGGCGAGCACGACCGCCTCCGCGCCGGCCATGGCTGCGGCCGGGTCAGAGGTCCAGCGCAGCGTGTCGGGCAGGGGCACGCCCGGCAGAAAACGTGCGTTCTCCCGGCGCGCGCGGATTTCGTCGAGATAGTCCTCGAAGGGCCCCCAGAGGGTGACCGCGTGACCGTAGGAATTAAGCAACAGGCCGATGGCTGTGCCCCAGCCACCGTCGCCGATAATTGTGATATTCATAATGGGTTTTGCAGGGGCGGCGTGTGAATCGCCCTACGCGCGTTTTTTGTTGAAATCGAAACGCGATTCGGTGCCGGCGCGGAGGCGGGCGATGTTGGTTCGGTGCTTCCAGACCGCCAGAAGCGCGAGAAGCGTCAGCACGCAGGGAAACCAGAGGCCGTGGGCTGCAAGATGCAGCGGCCACCAGACCACGGCGCCGAGGGTGACGGCGGCGCCGATCGAGGCCACCGAGACGTAGCGCGTCGAGAGAAACAGGGCCAGCCACGCAACGAAGGCGATGCCGACGCCGGCGGGGGTGAGGCCCAGCAGCAGACCCGCGCTCGTCGCGATGCCTTTGCCGCCTTTGAAGCCCAGGAAACAGGTCCAGTTGTGGCCGACGACCGTCATGGCGCCGCAGAAGACGGCCATGCCCATGCCCGCGTCGGGTGCCTCCGTGCAGGCGGCCGCGAGCATCGGGATCAGGCGGACGCCGGCAAAGCCTTTGAGGAAGTCGAGTGCGAACGTGAGGATGCCCAGCGGCTTGCTTACGGAGCGAAAGACATTGGTCGCGCCGATGTTGCCGCTTCCCAGCGTGCGGATGTCCTTGCCGCAGGCCTTCGCGATCAGAAAACCGAAAGGAACCGAGCCCAGCAAGTAGGCGGCCGCACCGCCGATCAGCCATGGAAACACGTTTGTCATAGCCCGAAGTGTAGCAGAACCGGGGCGCTTTTGCATCCGGTCCGTCGCAAGAAAATAGGTTGAAAAGCGACTGGACGGCGCATGTGGTTTCCGCTATAACTGTTACTACTGAGAGAAACAAAGGGCCAGTGCCCTTCGTGTAAAACAATCACGTGAGAGAAATAAACCGCATGAAAAAAATGCTCGGGGTGTTTTTTTGCGCAGCTCTGGCCGGTGTAACGGAGGCCGAAGAGGCGAAGCCTGCGACAGCGCCTGCCGCCGTAAAACCGGATGCTGTCGCGGTCGAACCGCTGGCGGCCAAACAGAATCTCAATTGGGACGGCGGCGCTGACCTGCGGGTGCGCCACGAACTGCACGACAACGTGCCGCAGTATAACGCGCACGGCGCGGTCTCCGGCAACCAGAGCTACATGCGCATCCGCCCGCGCGCCTGGGGCGAGGTCAAAAACGAGGATTTCCGCCTCTATCTGCGCCTCACCGACGAGTTCCGGGAGTACTTCCAGCCGAGCGAGAGCCGCAACGCCCAGTTCCCTGACGAGGTCATCGTGGACAACCTCTGCCTCGACCTCTACAACCTCTTCGGCGACCGGGTCGACCTGCGGATCGGGCGCCAGGACTTCCTGGGTCCGGACGGCTACGGCGCGGGCCGCGTGCTGCTCGACGGCACGCCGGGCGACGGGTCGCGCACGGCGTTCATGGACGCGATCAAGGCCACCGTCAAGGTCGACGAGAAAAACACGCTGGATCTGCTGGCGATCTACAACAACCCCGACAACGAACTGAGCTGGGGCCATACCAAGGGGGCGAACGGCACCTCCACCAAAGAGCGTGCCCTGACCTACAACGTGCCGGGCAGTACCGACATGGCGGAGTATGGCGGCGGCCTGTATTTCAAATCGAAAGAATGGCAAGAGTTCCCGTTCGACCTGTACTACCTGTTCAAGCGTGAGACTAAGTCGCGCCTGTCCGACAACGATCTGCCGGGCCGCAACACGCACACCTTTGGCACGCGCCTGATGCCGAAGCTCTCCGAAACGCTCTCCGCAGAATTTGAAGGTGCGGCGCAGGCCGGCGAGAAAGACGGCGGGGCCTCGACGGTGGGCTATATGGGCTACGCCGGGCTCACCTACAAACCCGCCGTCGAAACCTACAAGCCGTTCGCCACCCTCGCGTGCTACTACCTCTCCGGCGACAGCGACCACGGCACCGGCGACAACGACACCTCGTGGAATCCGCTGTGGGCCCGGTGGCCGCAGTACAGCGAGATGTATCCCTATTCCGACAAGGGCGTTTGCTACTGGTCCAACCTGATCTACCCGAACGTCACGGTCGGCTCCGCGTTCGCGCCCGGCCACAAGGTGAGCGCCAATGTGGGTCCGATGTTCGCGGCGGCCGAAGACGGCCTGGGCGGCGGCGAAGGCGACCTCCGCGGCTGGTTCGGCATGGCCCGCTACGACTTTCCGCTCGCCAAGAATCTCTTCGGCAAGCGCGGGGATCTTTCGGGCCATCTGACGGCCGAAGTGCTCGACCCGGGCGATTACTACACGTCCGACACCGTGGCGTATTTTCTGCGCTGGGAAGTCATCCTGCGGTTCTGAGCCGCGGTCTGAGAGTTTGCCATCTGGCCGCCGTCGACAGCCGTCGAGGGCGGCCGTTTTTTTGACGTGACGCGCCGCGCGCCTGCCGTTATCCTTAGGGCCTCAATTCGTGAACAGAGACGAGGTTTCAGCTATGAGCGAGACGGTGAACAAGTGTGAGGCGCAGTTGGCGCAGTGGTTGCGGCAGGCTTTCCAGGCGGCGTTCGGCGGTGTGCAGGACTGGTCGTCGCTGCGCGTGCAGCCCGCGACCGATACGCGCTTCGGCGATTTCCAATGCAACGACGCGATGCAGGCGGCCAAGATTCTGCGCAAGCCGCCGCGTGCCGTGGCCGAGGCCGCGCTGGCCGCGCTGCCGCTTCCTCCGATGCTCACGAAGGCCGAGGTCGCCGGGCCCGGCTTCATCAATCTCACCGTGAGCCCGGCGTGGCTCGCGGAACAGGTGGCCGCGCTCTCCGCGGCGCCGCGCTTCGGTATCCCGGATGCGGGGCAGGGTAAAACGGTCATTCTGGACTATTCCAGCCCGAATGTGGCCAAGCCCATGCATATCGGCCACATCCGCTCCACCGTGATCGGCAACGCCCTCGACCGCATGTACCGCGCGCTCGGCTTCCGCGTGATCGCGGATAACCATCTGGGCGATTGGGGCACGCAGTTCGGCATCCTGATCCAGGGTTACCGGACTTTTTTGACGGAGGAGGAGCGTGCGGCGTTGACGGTCGAGCTGTGCGAGCGGGTCTATGTGCAGAGCTACAACCGCACCAAGGAAGATCCGGCCTGGCTGGACGCCTGCAAGGCGGAACTGGTGAAGCTGCAGCAGGGCGACGCCGAAAACCGCGCGATCTGGGAGCGCTTCATCGCCATCAGCCTCGACGAGTTCAACCGCGTCTACAAGCGGCTGGAGGTGGGGTTCGATCTCTACCGCGGCGAAAGTTTCTACAACGCGACGCTGCCGGAGACGGTGCAACTTCTGCAGGACAAGGGGCTGGCCGTCGAGAGCGACGGCGCCCTGGTGGTGAAGCTTGAGGACGAGGGCATGCCGGTCTGCATCGTGCGCAAGAGCGACGGCGGCTTCAACTACGCCGCGACCGACATCGCCACCGTGCGCAACCGCGTGGCGGAGTTCGCGCCCGACCGCATCGTGTATGTGACGGACGAGCGGCAGCAGCTGCACTTCAAACAGTTCTTCACCGTGTGCGCCAAGCTCGGCTACACGACGCATCTTGAGCACGTCTGGTTCGGCCTGATGCGGCTGCCCGAAGGGACCTTCTCGACGCGGCAGGGCAACGTCATCAAGCTGGAGTCGCTGCTGGACGAGGCGGAGCGCCGTGCGCTGGAGATCATCAAGTCCTCCAACGGCGAAATGCCCGAAGCGGAGCAGAAAGAGCTGGCGGCGGCGATCGGCATCGGCGCGATCAAGTACGCCGATCTGAGTCACGATCCGCAGACGCTGATCGTCTTTACGTGGGAAAAGGCGCTGGCGCTGGAGGGCAACTCCGGCCCGTATCTGCAATACGCCTATGCGCGCGTATGCAGCCTGGTCGATAAATACGCGGCGCAGGTGCCGGGCGTCGACCCGCTGAACAACGCCCTGCTTCTGAACGAGCCGATCGAAAAAGAGCTGGCGCTGCGGCTGATGCAGTTCCCCTCGGCGGTGCTGCGCGCGGCCGAGGCGTACAAGCCCAGCATCCTGGCCGATTATCTGTTCGGCCTGTCGCAGACCTACAGCAGCTTTTATCAGCGGTCGCCGGTCCTCAAGGCCGATCCCGCCGTTCGCGACAGCCGCATCCGCCTGTGCGCGATGGTGGCGCAGGTGCTGGCCGAAGGCTTGCATCTGCTCGGCATCCGCACGCCGCGCCGGATCTGAGACGAGAGGCTATAGGCGGCTGATAGCCCATTGCCCATTGCCCATTGTCACAGGCTCGTCAGCAGGCCGTCGGCCACGCGCTGGGCGGTCTCGTCATCGGCGAAATACCGGATCAGCACCAGCGAGAAGAGCATGGCGGTGCCGGGCCCTTGGCTGGTGATGAGGTTTCCGTCGGCGATCACCGGCGCGTCATCGTACGCCGCGCCGAGTTCGCGGGCGCAGGCAGGGTAGCAGGTGGCTTTGCGCCCTTTGAGAATGCCGGCCGCCGCCAGCACGGTGGGCGCGGCGCAGATGGCGGCCACGAACTTGCCGGCCTCGTCGAAGGCCCGGACGGTTTCGATGATCCGGTCGTCCGAAATCAGGTTCTCGGTGCCCTTGCCGCCGCCGGGCAGCACGAAGGCCTCGAAGGCGTCGGGCGCGAGCGTGGACCAGAGCGCATCGGCGACCAGTTCGATGCCTCGCGAACCGTGAACGGTGCGTTCGTCGCCGAGGGCTGCGGAGGTGACCTCGATGCCGCCGCGGCGCAGGACGTCGATGATCGTGACGGCTTCGAGTTCTTCTACGCCGTCGGCGAGAGGGATGAGCACGCGCATAATAAGTTCCTTTCTTGATGTTACAGGATAGCGAAAAAAGGAAGGATGTGGAATACTGGAAAATGGTCGCCATTACGTTCCACGGAGAGAACCTATGATCAGTCCTGAAACCGTCGAGAAAATCAAGGCGCATATGGCGCTGGCCTCTGTTTTTGAGGAAGACATCGAGGAGTCGTTCATCCTCGGCTCCGGGCCGGGCGGCCAGAAGGTCAACAAGACCGCCTCGACGGTGCGGCTCTACCACGTGCCCAGCGGGCTCACGGTCAAGTGCGGGCTGAACCGCTCGCGCGAGATGAACCGCTGGCTGGCGCGTCGCGAACTGGCGGAGAAGATCTTGGAGAAAGTCAATGCCGCGCTTTCCACCCGCAAACAGGAGGCCGAGAAGATCCGGCGGCAGAAGCGCCGGCGCTCGCGCCGCCAGAAGGCGAAGATGCTGGACGAAAAGCGTAAGCATGGCGAGAAGAAGGCGGCGCGCGGGACGGTGCAGGTCGACCCGTGAAAGCGTGTCCCCGCCGCCGGTGCCGCCGGTCCGCAGAAGATGCAGGTTGACGCGGTCGAAGCGCTGCCGTCATAATTATTTAAAAAAGGAGGGCTGAAGCGATGACAAAGGTGCGGGGGAATAACGTGTTTCTGGCGTTTCTGCTGGCGGCGGGCTTTTTGACGGCGCTTGCAGACACGGTTCCGCTGGACGAGAACTTGGTTGTGCTGTTCGCGGATCTGCATGCCACGACGGACAAGAACAATCCGCATCAGCGCGAAGGCGTGGCGCGCTGCGTGCGAGACGTGCTGGCCCTGAATCCGCGGCCCGCCAACGCGCTCTTCTACGGTGACCTCGCGTTCAATCACGGCGAAACCAACGACTACCGACTGCTGAAAGAACTGGTCAAGCCGCTTGAAGACGCCGGCATCCGCTGGTCCGCCGGCTTCGGCAACCACGACCGGCGCGGCTCGTTTTTCTCGGTCTTCCCCGAACGCAAAAGCGCGACACCGCTTGTGCCCGACCGGCTGGTCACCGTTGTCGAAACGCCGCACGCCGATTTCTTCCTGCTCGACTCGTGCCTCGAAGGCCCCGTCAACGGCGGCATCGACGCGGCGCAGCGCGCGTGGCTCCAGAGCGCGCTCAGCCAGCGCAAGAAGCCGGTCTTCGTCGGCGCGCACCATCCGGTCAAAGAGACGGCGGTGGCCGACCTGCTGGCCTCCGCCCCCGCATACGCGGGCTATGTCTACGGCCACAACCACCGCTGGCTCTACCAGAACGAAGAGGGCGTCGACACGCTCTGTCTGCCGTCCACCGGACACTGGGGCGATATCGGCTTCACGCTGGTCAAGCTGGATTCCGAGGGCGCGACGTTCACGCTGCGCCAGCGCGACTGTTACGCGCCTCGGCCGGCCGCGAAACCGGAGGACGTCAAACCCGAGTGGCTGGAGCGCGTGAAAAAGAACGACGGCAGCCAGTGGCGCGCATCGTTCACACGGCCCGCGGCGAAGCCTTAACGGCCCGTTGAAGAATTCGGCTCGACGGCGTCTCGCCCTCCCCTTCACTCGAAGAATGGAGGGCGAAGTTGTGCTGAGCCGTCTCCTGTGACGCGAACTCTCTTTTTCTACGGGATGCCAGTGACTCAGCCCAAAAGCGGCTGAATCGCGCTCGCGTCGAGTTGGCGCGGCTGGACGTCCTTCTTCACGGCAAGCGCTGCCGCAGCCCCCGCCGCGGCGCCGACTCCGATCGCGATGCACTGCACGCGGTATGAGGCGTGCGCGTCATGGCTGCCGCTGATGCAGCGCCCGGCCAGCAGAAGCCCGTCCGTCCGCTTCGGCACCAGGCATCCGTACGGGATGTCGTACGGCTTGACCAGCGCCGCCTGGCCCTGCCCTCCGGTGCCGCCCGAGCCTTCCGCCTGACCGCTGCCGGCCGGGTTGTGGATGTCGATCGGGAAGAACGCCTGGCGCACCACGGCGTCCGGCCAGCGGCGGCCCGAGATCAGATCCTCGCGCTGCAGGCAGGACAGGCCGTGGAACCGCCGGGTCTCGCGCACGCCGACGACACCCGGCATCTGGACCAGGTGTACCTGTTCGTAGCCGGGGGCGTGCTTCTTCAAGAACTCCACCACCTGGAAGGCCTGGCGCCGGCACTCCAGCTCGGCGCGCGTCAAGTCCTGCGGGCAGGTGCCGTCGATGCCGTTCAGCTGGGTGGCGTTGACCACGCGGTAGTAGGGCGCCTGAGAACCGTAAATGCGGATCACGCCGATGGTCGGCGCGAGCTCGCCGCTCTTCTGGCCGCGGGTAACAACCTCCTCCCACGTGCCCTCCGGCACGCGCACTGCGCGCGCCTGCTCTTCGGAGCCGCAAAGCAACGGCTTCTTGCCTGCGTCGAAGCCGCCGATCAGGAACATTACGGAAACGGGCTGCACGAGCTTGTCGCCCGACCGGCCCTGCTCGAACGGCGCGCCCGCGCCGAAGGCGACGTCGCCGTCGCCGGTAGCATCCACGACGCACTTCGCGGCGATGCGCAGCAGTCCGCGCTTGGTGGCGGCCCGCACGCCCGCCACGCGACCGCCATCCATCAGCGGCTCGGCGGCCCAGGCGTGCAGCAGCAGCTCGGCACCGGATTTCTGCACGAGCTCCGCGTACTGCAGGTCCAAGCGGTTTGGGTCGTAGTTGCGGCCGCCGATATGCCGGATCACCTCTTTCAGAAACGGCGAATCGCAGTTCCCCATCAGCGGCCCCACCAGACCTTGGACGGCCATGCCGCCCAGCCGGCCGTAGCGCTCCAGCAGCAGAACGCGGACGTTCTGCCGCGCCGCCAAGCAGGCCGCCGCGACGCCCGCCGGCCCGCCGCCGCAGATCAGAACGTCCGTCTTCATTTCCGTTTCGCCCACAGAAACCGAAGGTGCCGTTTGTGCCAGTGCCCGCAGTCCGACCACACCGCACGCCGCCGTGCCGCCGAAAATAAACGCGCGTCTGTTCATGTCGTCCCCCTTTTTCAAGTGCGACTAGTTTTGCACAACGTCGCGGCGGACGGCAAGCGCAAGCAGGGCGCACGTCTGCTCGCCCGCTAAAGGCGCCGCTTTTTTGGCCGTTGAGTCCTCCGCCCGGTTCTGCTACTTTGACTTTCCGTGAGGGTACGGCTATCGAAAGGGAAGAAGCATGGACATCCAATCGGTGCGATGCCGTTGCCGGGTGGCGGCTCTGGTCGTGAGTTTCGGCGTGGCGGCCGGCGCGCCGCTTCAGCCCGCGCGGGCGGAGGCTGCGGACGGCCCGCTCGACGGTAAACAGCTCGTGTGGGAAGAGACGTTCGACGGCAGCGTGTCGGATCTGGACGCGCGTTGGTCGTTTCAGAACGGCCCGAGCGGCCACATCCTGTGCAGCCGCTGGCGCGACAACGTCGCGGTGTCGAACGGCGTTTGCCGCCTGCTGAACAAAAAGGAGACGCGCGCGGGCCAGGCGTGGACCTCCGCCAGCCTCTGGACGAAGAAGCCGTTTCAGTACGGCTTCTTCGAGTGCCGCTACCGGTACGGCGCGTCGACGGGGCTGAACAACTCGTTCTGGCTGATGACGCTGGGCGGCACCACCAACACGCCCGGCCGCTTCGAGATCGACATCAACGAGGGGCACGCACCGAGCGAGGTCAACATGAACATCCACAACTGGTCGGGGAAGCACTGGTCCAAAAGCAAGACGTGGAAGGCCGAAGGCCGCGACCTGACGAAGGAGTGGCACGTCTACGGCCTGGACTGGAGCGAGCGAACGCTCGTCTGGTATTTCGACGGGCAGGAGATCCGGCGCGAGACCAACGCCATCTGCCACAGGCCCGCGCCGGTGCTGCTGAGCTCTGCGGTCATCAAGTGGGCGGGGCCGGTCACCGACGCGATCGACGGCACCTCGATGGACGTCGACTACGTGCGCATCTACCAGACCCGCTGAACCATCCTCACTCGCACCGGCCGACCCAGAGGTAATCGATGCGGCAGGTGCCGGTAAGCGGCGTGCCGTCGGCGAAGTCAAGCCGGAGCTGCTTCAGCCGCCCGGTCCAGCCGGCGGTCTTGCGCATGTCGACCGTGTAGGCGCGCGGGCTCTCGTCGTTCGGGGTCACGTCGAAGGCCTGGCCCAGCCCGGACTCCCAGGCGGGCGCCGCTTCAGTCGTGAACCGGAGTCGCATGTGCGCAGCAGGCGTGTGGTTCTGGAAACGGATCGTGACGAGTCGGTTATCGTCAAGGTCGATGCCGAGCGCGTCCGGCGAAAGCAGGTGCGCGTCGGGCGCGTCTTTGATCGCGACGATGTACTCGCCGCCCGCCACGAGCTGCACGGGGCGGGCGATGCAGGACCACTTCTGGCCCATGAACTCCTCGTCCTTTGTGCCGAGATTCCAGTCGCTCCAGCCCTCCTTGTCGAGCGGCTTCTCGAACGCCCAGGCGCGGGCCACCGACGTGCCGGGCGGCAGGACGTGGACGACCGTGCGGCCGCTGCGCCACAGCTCGCCGTCGTCGGCCTTGAGTCGCAGCGCGTAGTCGCCGGGCAGGGAGAAGTCGGCCTTGGTCGTGGGCTTGGCCGGGTTGCGGAACGCGACGGTGCCGGGGCCGTCGAGCAGCTCCCACGCGGTCGCGAGGCGACCGGACTTGGGATTGCCGTCGTCCGAGACCTTGCCCGCCAGCCGCACTCGCGCGTCGTCTGACCAGATTTCGCGGCCCGCCTCGACGGTCGGCGGATTGTCGTACGGCAGGGCCTTGTCGAGCGCCTTGGCCGTGGCGTATCCGGTGTTGTTCGTGAGGGCCCAGCGCGTCAGGGCCGGCGCCTGGTTCGTGAAAAACAGCACGCCGGGATTCAAGACATAGCCGTTGTCGCGGATCAGGCCGGAGCTGCAGCAGATGGCCGGGTCCTTCGATCCGCCCCAGATGAAGATCTCGGAGGGGCCGAGCTTGCGGGCCACGTTGTCGCGGTCGAAGCGCGAGCGGGCGATCTCGACGTTGGGGGTCTGGGGCGACTTCAGGCCGAGCATCTCGATGGCCGCGCCCGCATTGTTGCGGAAGGTGCAGCGGTCGACGAGGCAGCCTTCGCCGCCGGCCTCGAAGTCGATGCCGCCTTCGTCGTGCGAGCCGGAGTCGGGCTGGTTGAGGAAGTGGCAGTTGCGGATGATCAGGCCGTATTGGCCGCCCAGCATGATGCCCATCGTTCCGGCGTGGGCGTGCCAGCCGGAGGCGTCGAAAATGCTGTTCAGCAGATAGGCGCGGCTGACGGAGGTGAGGAAGGGGTGGGGCGAGGTGTTGTGCGCGTAGTTGTCATGGCAGAATACGCGGTCGATGTAGACGTTCTTGCCCGCAAAGCGGAAGCCGGACGAGCACTGGAACATCTCGCAGTCGCGGAAGACGATGTCCTCGCCAACCCCGCTGGCGACGATGCCGCCCGCCGAGCCGCCGTCGCCCGGCGCGCCCTTGCGGTCGCGCCACTCGGGAATGCCGTGGGCGTTGAAGCGGTAGAGGCCTTCGATGTGGTGGGCGATGCAGTCTTCGATGAGCAGCCCGCGGTGGCCGCTCTCCGAATAGTGGACGATCAGGCCCTTGCCGGCGTAGCAGACGGTCAGGCCGCGGACGCACAGGTAGTCGGGGTTCTTGATCAGCACGCAGCGGTCGTCGATGTCGCGGTTGCGCCGAAGGATCGGGCGCGCCCCTTCGCCGTAGGTGCCGATCTCGGCCCAGGCCTGCGGCGCACCGTGCGCGGACAGCGACAGCTCCTGATTGATCACCGTGCCGCGACGGATGAGCAGGCGCTCGCCGGGCCCCAGCGTCCGGCCGTTGACCGGCGTGAAATCGCGCCACGCCGTTGCGGGCGAAGTGCCCGCCCGCGCGTTGTCGCCGCCGATGCCGTCCACGTAGTACGTTGCGGCCTGGCCGTTTGTTGCGACCGGGGGATTCCAGGCTCGGGCGGAGTAGTCGGGGTCGGCCGAAGGCAGGATGGCCAGCGTTTTTTGCATCTGCACGGGGCGGGAACCGTCCGCTTTCAAGGTGACGGTGGCGACCGCGCTGGTGGCCGCGTCGGCGCGGAACCGCCAAGCGACACGCCGTTCGTCGCCAGCCGGCAGCGCGCCGAGGTCCACGGCGGCGGGTGTTTCGCAGACGACGTCGGGAGAGAGTTTCAGTTCGACGACACACCCGGTGACCGCGTTACCGTGGTTGCGGACCACGCCGGAGAGCCCGGCCGAGGTCCCCGCGCGCAAGAGCGTGACGTCGGTCGTCAACGCCCCCAAGCGGACCACGGGCGGCTTGGGATTCTCGATGCGCAGGTTGTCGAGCAGGCCGTTGATGCGGCCGAGCGTCAACGGCGCGTTGCCGGGTCTGGCCAAGCCGGAGCGCATGATCTCGCTGCGCTCGCCGTTGACCTCCAGCGACAGTTCCAGCGCGTCCCACCGGGCGGAGACACGATACCATTTGCCGGTCTCGACGCGGCATTCGGAACGGACGCGCGGCTCCCAGCGGCCGTCGAGATTCACGAAGAAGGCCAGATGCCCGCCCTCCTTTTGCGAGTCGAGGCGCAACATGTACTCGTCGTCTTTCGCGATGATCGTCGTATAGTCTTTGGGCAATTCGCGGAACAGCACCGAGCAGCCGATGAGCAGGCCGGGGGCGAGCTGCAGGTCAGGTGTGTTGGGGGTCGCGAACGGTCCGTTGGCGAGCTGCAGCGCCTGGCCTGCAGAACCGGGCGCGTAAGCGTCAGGCTTCACGGCGAAATCGTGACCGTGTCCCGACGCGTCGCGCAAGTTCCCCTCGAACGGCCAGCTGGCCGTGCTCGTGCGGTGGCCGTCCGGGCTGGCGATCCGCAGGTCGTCAAGCTCGCCGTCGAAGGTCCCCAGGTGCAGCGGCGTGTATGTGCGGGCGGGTTCCCCCGCGCGGCTGATGCGCGTGGTATCGCCGTTGACGGTCAGCCACAGGCTCTGGCCGTCCCAGCCCGCTTCGACGGCGTACCACACGCCGGGCTGGACCGGCTCGCGCGACTGCACACGCGGTTCCCAGCGGCCGGTGTTCACGAAGAAGCCGAAGCGGCGGCCCTCCGAGGCGGGGTCGACGCGCAGAAAGTACTCGCCTTCGGCATGGTCGCCTTTCATGGCTACGGTCGCCCAGGCATTCCCTTCGGGCAGGCGCTCGAACCGCACGCGGCAGGCGAGGCGGAAGCCGCGGGTGAGGCGCAGGCCGGGCGCATCCGGGATATCGACCACGGTATTGGCGAACTTCAGGGCCTGGCCGTTCTGGCCGGGCGTAAACACGGGGTCTGTGACGTCGGCGTCCTGCCCGTTGCCGCTCTCATCCAGAAGGGTGCCGTCGAACGTCCAATGGCCGGTCCATGACGGGGCGTGCGCGGATGGATTATCCGCCAACGCGAATAGCGAGAAGACGGTGACAACGCTGAAGAGAGTCGTTTTTTTAATCATGGATCCCCCTATGTGTCCCTGCTGAGACGACATCTTCCATAGTGTAGCGGATACCCCGCGACAGAGCCAACAGCGAAAATGGGAGCGCGTTTTTCAATTTCTCCTTTTCTAGTTCTTTCCCGCCAACGCCCAAAACCCTTTCCAGGTCAGCAAGCCGTCCGTATAAAGATGATCGGCGATCCGTCCAATCGTTTTCAGAAGCGGTTCGATGATCAGCGCGTAAAGATACCAGACCGGCACCATTTCCAACGTGATCGCGCCGTGGCTGACCTTGAGCACCGCTTTGACGGCGTCGCCCCAGGCCGGGCATGCGGCTGCCAGCGAATGGCTCGCCGATCCCCACATCCCGGCCGCGTAGCGCCACGGATTGAAGCCGGCCGCGTAGCAGAGCTCGCCGAAACCCCACTCGAAGGCATAGATCAGGAGCGTGAAAGGAATCGCCCGGAGAACAACCTTCTTGAGGCCGGTCCGGTCGACCAGCCGGATCAGAAACGGTGCCAGCAGGTAAACGGCCGCGTAGAGGAGTCCCATCAGCAGCGAGACGCCGCCGTGGAAGTTGCGCCGCGAGCCTTTCCCGAGTCCGGTCGCGCAGACCTCGAACATCATGCCCGTGCCTGCATAAAGGAACGCTCCTGCCCATATTTTGGCCCAGCGCCCCGGCCGGCCGTCACATCCTTGCGTTTTCATGCGGACACCCTAGCAATTTTTGCGTCCGCGTTCCACCGCTTCTTGCCGCTTCTCTGACTTTTCCATGCTCCGATCTTGATTGCCTCGCCCGCATTACGGTATGATATTTCTTTCAATTATCTAATGACCATGTGATTGTCGGAGCGGAGGCCATATGTCGCGTAAAGGGGAAATGCTGTTTGTTTGCTGTTCGGCGCTGATCGTGCTCGGCGCACGTGCCGAGATGTCCTACTTTGCTCATCAAGGCAAGCTGAGGACCGTCGTCATGATCGGCGAAGGAAAATCGGTGGGGACCGGTACCGTCGCGAAGATCGATGAGATGGCGGACAAGAAGTTCGGGGATAGCTGGAACCTCCAGTTTTCCGGCGTCATGAACGTCGCTGCCGCCGGCAAATACGAGTTCGCCGTCACCTCCGACGACGGCAGCGCGCTCTTCGTCGACGGCAACGCGGTCGTGATGAACGATGGTCTGCACGGCCCGGCCAACCGAAAGGGCACGCTTGACCTCGCGGCCGGCAAGCACCAGGTCAACCTGCTCTATTTCAACAACAACGGCGACCACGCCCTGAAGGCCACGGTCAAGAACCCCGCCGGCCAGGAAGCCGATCTGGCGTCGGCCTGCACCCCCAGCAGCCAGAAGCATGAATTCTCCAAGCAGCAGCTGGACGCGGAGCGCCAGAAAGAGGCGGCGATCGCGCAGAAGGCGGAGGCGGAGGCGCAAAAGGTGCTGCAAAAGGAGCTGCTCAAGCTCTCCTCGCCCGAAGCGCTGGTGCGCTCGATCAAGTACATCCTCAAAGCCAAGCCGCGCGCCTACAAGAACGGCCGCGCCTACCTGAAGCAGGCCGAAGAGTACGTGAAGACCATGCCCGGCCTGCTTGAAAAAGTCGAAAAAGGGGATGAGCAGGCCATCCTGGCGCTCGATGAGTACGGCAAATTCAAGTACAAAGCCCTGGTCGCGGAGAACCCCTTCATCGATTTCGACGAGACGCTGGTCGTCCTTTCGGACCGGGTGGCCACGAAGAACAATTGGCTGGGCACGCACGTCCTCTCGCCCAAGGGGTATAAGAACAAGCTCGCCCGCTTCAACCTCCGCACCGGCCAGGTGACGGACATCTATGAGCCCAAGGACGGCGCCTATGTCGGCGAGCCGGACGTCCATTACGACGGCCAGAAGCTGCTCTTCACGTCTACCGACACGAACAACATGTTCCAGGTGATGGAAGTCGGCCTGGACGGCTCCAATCCCCGCCAGGTCTCGACCATCGTCGGCGAGTATGTCCACAACTACGGCGGCATTTACCTGCCCGACGACACCATCGTCTTCAGCTCGACCGCCCCGATGATCGGCGTGCCGTGCATCGGCGGTTCGCGCACGGTTCCGAACCTCTATAAGATGGGGCCGAACGGGGAGGACACCCGCCAGCTGACCTTCGAGCAGGACGCCGACTGGTATCCGACCGTCCGCGAAGACGGGCAGATCATGTATCTGCGGTGGGAATACACCGACATCATGCACTACTATTCGCGCATCATGATGACGATGAATCCGGACGGCAGCAACCAGCGCGCCATCTACGGTTCGCAGAGCCTGTGGCCGAACTCCATGTTCAACGCGCGGCCGATCCCCGGCGAGCCGGGCAAATACGTGGCCATCGTCTCCGGCCACCACGGCGTCGCCGGCTCCGGCAAAATGACGATCTTCGACACCAACAAAGGGTACGCCCACGCGGACGGCGTGGTGCAGCACATCCCCGGCTACGGCAAGAAAGTCACGCACGTCACCGTGGATCAGCTTTACCCGACCGTGAAGAAAGAGCTGCTGACGCAGTTCCCGGATCTGCAGACGGTCGTCACCCAGCTGATCCAGGAGAACATGCCCGAGGCGTCCCAGGCGGGCAAGGACTACCATGAGCTGAACAACGACTTCTTCAACAAGTGCTATCCCAAACTGCGCACTCCCTATCCGGAGATGGCGCTCGACCTGGACCAGCTGGTGGACGGGGTCTATCCGCAGTGCCTGCAGCCCTATCCGATCAGCGCGAACTACTATCTGACCGTCGCGAAGCTGACCGCCCAGGCCCCCTGGCGGCTCTATCTGGTCGACACGTTCGACAACTTCGTGCCGGTGCAGCCCAGCGCGATAAACGGCTACAGCTACATGATCGAACCCTATCCCCTGAAAAAGCGCGTGCGTCCCCCCGCCATTCCGAGTCGCGTGAACCCGAAAGACAAAGGGGCGGTCTGCTACATTCAGAACGTCTACCGCGGGCCAGGCCTGAAGGGCGTTCCCGAGGGGACGGTCGATTCGCTGCGCGTGTTCACGTATGCCTACGGCTATTACAACATCGGCAACCACAACCACATCGGCGTGGAAAGCGGCTGGGACATCAAGCGCCTGCTCGGGACGGTCAAGGTGGAGAAAGACGGTTCCGCCATGTTCAACATCCCGGCCAACACGACGATCTCCCTGCAGCCGCTGGACAAAGAGGGTCGCGCCATTCAGCTCTTCCGCAGCTGGCTGGTGGCCATGCCCGGCGAAAAACTCTCCTGCATCGGCTGCCACGAGCCGCCGACCGAGCCGCCCGTGACCAGCAAGACCATCGCGTCGGGCAAGGCGCCGCAAGCCATCGCGCCGCACCGCGCGCGCGTGGAGGGGTTCGCCTTCGACATGGAGATCCAGCCGATCCTGGACGCCTACTGCGTGCGCTGCCACGACGGGAGCGATGCCAAGAAGCCCGACTTCAAGAACAAGGCGCTGTTCGAAACAAAGAAAGCCGACGAGCACTACAGCAACTCCTATCACGCCTTCCACAAATACTTCCGCAGGCCGGGCCCGGAAAGCAACGGCATCATGGGCAATCCCTATGAGTATCACGCGTCCTCTTCGGAGGGCGTGCAGCTGCTCGAGAAGGGCCACTACGGCGTGAAGCTGGACGATGACTCCTGGCGCCGTCTCTACACGTGGATCGACCTGAACGTGCCCTTCTACGGGAACTGGTCTTCGGTCTACGCCATCGATGAGAAACGCGAAGCCTGGACCACCAACATCTCGGCGCATGCGGCCTCGCTGCGCGCGCGCTACGCCAATGTGGATACGGACTGGGAAGCGATCCCCGCTCAGCCCTACCCGGTCACGGTCACTAAGGAAAAGAGCGAGGAGCGCAGCGCGCCCCTTTCGGTCTCGGCCGCCAACTGGCCGTTCTCGGCCGAAGCCGCCAAGCAGATGCAGAAGCAGGCGGGCGGCGAGCAGAAGCGGGTGATCGACCTCGGCGACGGGATCAGCATCACGCTGGTGCGCGTGCCGGCGGGCGAGTTCGTGATGGGCAGCGATGACGAGACGGCGATCGAACAGCCGCGTCACCGCGTGAAGATCGAAAAGCCCTTCTGGATCTCCGAGAGCGAAATCAACAACGCGGCCTTCTTCGCGTTCAAGCCCGACCACAACGCCAGCGTCTACGACCAGCAGTGGAAGGATCACGTGCGCCTCGGCTACTATGCGAATTACGTCGCGCAGCCGGCGACGCGCATGAGCTGGAAGGACGCCGATGCGTTCTGCTCTTGGCTCGCCAAAAAGGCCCGCGCGAAGGTGGCGCTGCCGACGGAAGCCCAGTGGGAATGGGCGTGCCGTGCCGGCAGCGACACGGCGATGTCCTTCGGATCCAAGGCCTCGGACTTCAGCCCGTACGCCAACCTGGCCGACAAGTCGATCGAGAAGTTCGCGGTGAACGGGATCAATCCGGTCTTCAACAAGGGCCTGGTCGGCAACAAGGTTTACGATTTCGTGCCGCGGGTCTCCGAATTCGACGACAAGCAGTTCCTCGTCACGGGAACCAAGCAGTATCAGCCCAACGCGTGGGGCCTCTATGACATGCACGGCAATGTCGCCGAGTGGACGCGCAGCGATTATGCGCGCTACCCGTATGCGGCCGGCAAGAGCGACTCCAAGAGCCTGAGCGAGAAGAAGACGGTCCGTGGTGGCTCCTTCTTCGATCGGCCGTATCGGGCGACCGCCAGCTACCGTCTGGGCTACGCCCCGTGGCAGGGCGTGTTCAATGTCGGGTTCCGCGTCGTCATCGAAGAGTAGCCGCCCCGCTACCGACGAAGGCCACCAAGACTCGGCAAGCCCCACGTTCACCAAAGCGTTTTCTGGTGAACGTGGAGTCAGTGTGGTGAAAGTGTTGTTTTAGGACTGGCAGGAAAAGAGAATGAAGGGCAGCATCCATCGCCTCTGTGTTTCATCCCTGTTTCTGACGGTGCTGCTGGGTGCGCACCCGGCGGAGGCTGAAGACCGCTATCTTTCCCCCTCGTCGCTGGCGGCGAGCAAGGACGGGAAGGCCCTCTATGTGGCCTGCGACACGGCCGGCTGTGTCTTGGCGTTCGACACGGATTCGGAAAAAGTCACCGCCCGATATGAAGTGCCGAACGTCAGCCAGTTGGCGCTGGCCCCCGACCAGAGCCGGCTGTTCGCGACGGCCGGCGGCTTCAACGGCGCGGTGCATGAGATCGACCTGAAGGGCGGGAAAATCGTGCGTACGCTGCCGGCCGGGCACACGCCGGAATCGCCCGTCCTCAGCGCCGACGGCAAGACCCTCTTCTACTGCAACCGCTTTTCCCGCGCCGACCAGCCGGACGTGCACGCCCTCGACGTGGCTTCGGGAAAGATCAAATGTTCCGCCAAGGCGATCCGCGAGCCGGCCACCATGCGCCTCTCGAAAGACGGCGGAACCCTCTGGGTGGTCAACTATCTGCCGCTGATGGCGGCGAACAGCAAGCACGTGTACGCCTCGCTCTGCCTGTACAACAGCGCAACGCTGGAAAAACTCGCGACCTTGGATTTGCCGTCGGGCTCCTTCGGCGTCCGCGATTCCGCCATGAGCGCCGACGGGAAATATTTCTTCGTCTCCCATTCCATCGGTCGGTTCACCGTGCCGACCACCCACTTGGACCGGGGCTGGATCAACACCAGCGCGGTCTCCGTCTTCGACGCCGTAAGCCGCAAGTACGTGAACGCCGTGCTGCTGGACGACACCGTGAAGGGCGCGGCCAACCCGTGGGGCCTCGCGGTCGCGGGCAACGACGAGTGGCTGTGCGTGAACGCCTCCGGCACGCACGAGCTGATCGTCGTCAACCTCAAGGAGATGATGAAGCGCCTGGGCGCGGCCAAGGCCCCGCAGGAGGTCGTCAACGATCTCAGCTTCCTGTACGGCGCCAAAACCCGCGTGCCGCTCGAAGGGCAGGGCGCGCGGTCGTTGGCGGTCGTCGGCAACAAGGTCTACAGCGCGATGCGGTTCGCGGACAGCCTCAACGTGGTCGAAATGTGGGACGACGGGCCGGGCGCGTCGGTCGCGCTGCCGCTCGGCGCGGCCAAGGCGGCGGATCTCGTCCGCTCAGGAGAGGCGGCGTTCCATGACGCGACGTGCTGTTACCAGCAGTGGCTGAGCTGCGCCAGCTGCCATCCCGACACCCGCTCCGACGGGACCAACTGGGATCTGCTGAACGACGGGATCGGGAACCCCAAACAGTCGCGCAGCCTGCTCTATTCGCACCGGACCTCGCCGGTGATGATCACGGGGGTCCGGGCGTCGGCCGAAATTGCGGTGACCAAGGGGTTTTCGATGATCCAGTTCCATGAGCTGCCCGAGATGCGGCTCGATGACGTGAACGCGTTTGTGAAGTCCCTGCAGCCCGTTCCCAGCCCCTACCTGAAGCCGGACGGGACGCTGACCGAGGCGGCGTTGAGGGGCAAGGCTGTGTTTGAAGGCAAGGCGGCCTGCGCCAAATGCCATGCGGCGCCCTATTACGGCGACAAGAAGAAATACGCCTTCGGGCTCGGGTCGGACAGCGAGCGGGACCGCGAGTTCGCGACGCCCATCCTGATTGAGGTCTGGCGCACGGCCCCTTACATGTACGACGGCCGTGCGGTGTCCATCAAGGACGTGATCACGACCGACAACACGAACAACCGGCACGGCAACACGAAAGGTCTGACGCCGCAGGAGGTCGAGGATCTGTCCGAGTATGTGAATTCGCTGTAGCCAAACCCTTCCCAACGGGTCACGCGCTTTGGTATAGTGTGGCGCAATGTGAGGGGGTCGTGTCTGCGGGGGCCGCCCGCGGACGGAACGCCTTTTCAACAAGGAGAAGAGAATGACGAATGGATTCCAGATTGTCGTGTGCGGCAGCCTCGTGCCTGACCCGCTGCAGACGCTTGAGCCGGTGACGACCCCGCAGGGGCCGGGGCTCAAGAATGAGACGATGTTGCCTTCCGTGCTTGATCCGTGGTCGGCGCATGCGCTGTTCGAGGCGGCCAACCTGGCGAAACAGGTCGCCGGCAGCAAGGTTTACCTCGTGAGCCTCGGCCCCAAGGCCAAGCTGCAGCAGCTCATGATGACCGTGGCGCAGAAAGTGCCCTTCGAGCTGGTGGCCCTCGACGGCAGCGCCAGCGGCTTCACCGACGCGCACGTCGTGGCGGCCGCGCTGGCCGACGCGATCGCGGCGATCCCCGGACTCGACAAGAGTCGCCTGCTGGTTTTCGGCGGCTGCGCCTCGGCTTCGCGCGACGCGAGCGTGACCATGCAGCTCGTCGGCGAGCGCCTCGGCATCCGCGACCAGTTCGCGGGCGTCGATGAGATCAAGGTCCAGGCGGACGGCTCGTTCACGACGCTCGAGCGCATCGAGGGCGGTCAGTATCAGGCCTCGACCTGCAAGGGCGCGCCGGCCGTGTTGGCGTGGGCCACCGGCAACCTGCCCGAGCCGCCCAACAACCCGCAGGTCGGCATGGCCAACATGCGCGGCGTGATGCCGGCGCTGATGAAGGCCAAGCCCGCCGCCGTCGGCGTGGGCGGCATCGCCTACGAAAAGACCGAGATCCCGGCGCAGAAGCGCGCGACGCGCATCGTCAAGGACGCGTCTGCGGACGACGTCGCGAGCGAGATCGTGGCGTGGATCAAGCAGGGGTGATGCGTTAACTGTCGAGGGAATCGAGCGAATCGAAGGATTCGGTTCAATCGGTTCTCCAGATTCAGCGACTCTTTCGAAAAGGAGATTTTTCCATGAAGATTCTGGCATTGTTGCACACTCAGGCCGACGGGGCGTTGCCCCGGGCGGCGCTGGAAACCTTGACGGCGGCGGCCCAGCTCAACGCGCAGCTGGGCGGCACCCTGACGGTCGGCGTGCTGGGCGCCAACGCGGCGGCTGCGGCCGACACGGTGGCGGGCTGCGGCGCCGCGGCCTTCCTGGCCGTCGGCGACGAGGCGGTGGCCTTGCCCCGCTATGCGACCGACGCCGCGGCGGCCACGGCCCTGATCCAGGCGGCGGGCGCGGAGATCGTGCTCGCCCCGGGCACCTCGCGCTTCGCGCGCTGCCTGCCGGGTGCCGCGCACCGCGTGGGCGCGCAGATCGACACCCACATCGTCGCGGTCTGCGGCGAAGGCGGCAAGGTGCATGCGCAGCGCTGGTTCTACCGCCAGCGCATTCTCGGCTCCTTCAGCCGCGCCGCGCGCCCCTGGATGCTGCTCGTGGACGGCGGCGTGAACGCGGTGTGGACGGGCGCGGCGGGCGCGGCCAACGCGCAGGCCGTCGCGGTCGCGTTTGCGGCCGAGGACGTGCGGACGACCGTGACGGGCATCCAGGCTCCCGCGGCGGACGCTCAGACGATCCGCCCGGACGCGCAGCTGCTCTTCGTGGCGGGCGCGGGCTGGACTAAGAAGCAGAAAGACGGCCAGTATCACATCGGCGAGGCCGGCCAGCTGATCCAGGTCTTCCTGAAGAAAGCCAAGGCGTCGCTTGGCAGCAGCAAGTCGCTGGTGGATCTGCAGAGCGAGGGCCAGGAGACGCTGAGTTTCATGTCGCACATGAACCAGGTGGGCCAGACCGGCTCCACGCCGCGCCACGCCAAAGGCCTCTCGACCTGCTGCCACGGCGAGGAGCCGCACGCGGTCGGCTGGCGCTTCATCAACGAGCGCCGCGCCATCAACCTCGATCCCAACTGCGGTTGGGCGCAGGGCAAGGCCGACGTGGTCTACGTGGGCGACGCCTTCGAGATCATGGCCAAGGTCAACGCGCTGCTCGACGCCTAAGCCGCGGGCCACTCCCGTGACGCAAGAGCCGTATCCGGAACCTTCCGGTGCGGCTTTTTTGCGGCCGGCGCCGGGTACCGTTCTCGGGCGAGTGCGAGTGGAACGACAAGGGCGGCAACATCAGCTTTACAGGCGGGGGATTGATCTTATGAGAGTGGCCACGTTAGACCGTTTTTACCGCATCCTGCTCCTCGTGGTTTTCGCATGCGTTCAGGCCAGAGCGGCCACGTACACGAACCCCGTCATTGACGAGATCGGGCCTGCGGACCCCCATGTGATTCTCAGCAGCGGCACCTATTACCTGTACTGCACCGGCGACAACACCAGCTACCACGTCTACACGTCCCCGGATCTCGTGCGCTGGACAAAGAAGGGGCGCGTCTTCGAACCCGGCGAGAAGGGCGTCTGGGCGCCGGACGTCTACGCCGATCCCGATGACGGTCTTTATTATCTTTACTACACCGTGCAAAAGCGGATCGGGGTCGCCGTGGCGAAAGGCCCCGAAGGGCCGTTTGATGACAGGGCGAAGCTGGTCGACAACGCCATTGACGCGCACCTCTTCCGCGATGGTGACGGCAGGCTGTACCTGTACTACGTGCAGTTTCCGGGTTTCCGCATCACCGTGCAGAGGATGCGCACGCCCTTGGGAAAGGAGGGCGATCCCGTTGAGGTCCTGCGGCCCACGGAGCCATGGGAGAAGAAGAGCGGGCACGTCACCGAGGGGCCGTTCATGCTCAAACGCGGTGGCACGTACTACCTGCTCTACTCCGGCACCGGCGCGGACTCGCCCGACTACGGCGTCGGCTACGCCACGTCCCAATCGCCGCTCGGGCCTTTCGTCAAGCATCAGGGGAATCCGATCATCAGCCGCGGCGGCGGCGTCTTCGGGCCCGGCCACGGCTGCGTCGTCACCGACGCCAAGGGCGCGCTCTGGCACGTCTACCATCAGCAGCGAGATGAGAAGAGGGGCTGGAACAGGTTCCTGTGCATAGACCCCTTATGGTTCGACGAGAAGGGCGTCTTGCACGGAAAAGCGACACGTGGCACGCCGCAGACGGCGCCATCAGGCGGCACCAAGCCGAGCCGTTGATGACGTCCGCGCGGCGCCGCTTTTCGTTCATCGAGAAGGGCGCCCCCTCCGTCAGCATCGACTTGGCCCTGCGGGCGCTCTTCGAGACGGGCCTGGATGTGCGCGGTGTCGCCGCACTCATGGCGGGCAAAGCGGTTCCGAAAGCGCCGCCAGCGCCCCGGCGTACGCCGCGAAGACGCCTTGCCGCGCCAACGGTCTGAACGGTGCCCTGGTGGTGTTCTCCTCTTGTCTTACCAGTAAGGAAGGAGCGCTTATGTCTGTACTCACTACTACACGCATGTCTTCAAAGGGGCAGATCGTCATTCCCGAAGAACTTCGCAAGGCGTTCGGCTGGAACACGGGAACCTCCTTCATTGTCGTCGGACGCCCTGACGCGATCATGCTCCAGCCCGTGACAATGCCGGACATGGCCCGGTTTGACGGACTGATCACCGAGAGCCGCAGGCAGGCGAAAGCTGCCGGGTCTCCGCGTCGACGAGCCCCGCCTGAGCCAGGCGACTGACGCCGGCATGTACTTCGGAAGGGCTCATGCATAGCTCCTCCCCGAGGGCGGCGTAGGAAAGCCGCACCTCGGCGTGCTCCGTCAGGTTCATCAGGATGACGATGTCTTGTCCTTTCAACAAGCCCATGCGATATTCGCGAATCGCGAATGAATCAATCGGAAAGTTCCCTGTCTTATCCTTTTAATCGGCCGAGAGTTCATAGTCGGCATCGATCATCCATTTCTCGCGGACACGGAATGCGGGGATGGTCTGGCGTTTGGCTTTGTTGAGCACCGTCGAAGCGTTCTGCTTGGCGGTCTTGGTCCAGCCCGAGAGCGGCACGATCCGTCGGCTCGTCAGGTAGGCGATGCGCTTGTGGAGCGATTCGATCAGCAGGAGCGCGAGAAGGCCAGTGAAACCGTCCGCCTTGCCCGTCGCGCGGTAGCCGACTTTACGTGAATTAACAACACTTTGCGGTATTTTTCACGTATTTCGTAGCGACCTTGCCGTGCTCTCTTCGTCGTATACGATCCCATGCCCGCTATTCCACCTCTTATAGTCTAATGCAACAGCCTATAATAAAGGCACGCGTTATTCTAGGTTCGGTGTTTGATGCTTGACCGAAAAGCCCGGCTACTTGAGATACTCGGCTATCTTCTTGCGGGTTCCGGAACTTGTTGGCGGCAAACTCTCAAAGAGACCGCCGCCGCGCTGCCGGAAGCCGAAGCCGACCCGGTGGCGACAGCGGTACAGCTTCAGGCGCTCACAGGCGCGCAACGGACGCAACTGGCCGCGATGCAGAAACAGCCGTCGCCATGTGGCGGCAACGCTTGACGGTTATATCAGAAAAGGGATAACATCATGCCCATGAAACCGCTTCGATGGCTACACGGCGAGGTGAAGACCCCGCCCATGACCATGGCCGCGCGGAAGGAATTGGGCGTCTTGTTGCGGTTGATTCAGGACGGCGAGGCGCTCTCCATGCCGCAGTCACGGCCCATGCCCGACATCGGCGCGGGTTGCCACGAGTTGCGCGTGACCGACGCGGGCGGCGAATGGCGGCTCGTCTACGCGGTCACGCCCGAGGCGGTCGTTGTTCTGGACGTGTTCAAGAAAACGACGCGGACGACGCCGCAAACGATTCTGACCCGGTGCGCACGGCGGTTGCGCGACTACCACAGGAGGGCCTCGAAATGAAAGAGATCGGCAAGGGATGGGTTGAGGGAAGCGCGCAGGAACTGCTCGGGCTCACCGACGCGGAAGCGGCCTACGTTGAAACCAAGGTCGCGCTCACCCGCGCCGTCCGCGAGCGGCGGCTTGCGCTCGGGCTCTCTCAGGCCAGCATGGCCAAGGCGCTGGGAACCAGTCAGAGCCGTTTTTCGTTCATCGAGAAGGGCGATCCCTCCGTCAGCATCGACTTGGCCCTGCGGGCGCTCTTCGAGACGGGCCTGGACGTGCGCGGTGTCGCCGCACTCATGGCGGGCAAAGCGGTTCCGAAAGCGCCGCCAGCGCCCCGGCGTACGCCGCGAAGACGCCATGCCGCGCCAACGGTTTGAACGGGTGCCCTGTCCGCGCACGTGCCCGGGCCCGTGTGGGAATACACGATAGGCGGGTGTCAGGTCATCAAGAAATGGCTCTCCTGCCGCGAGATACTTTTGCTGGGGCTCGGCCTGACCGTGGGCCGAGGTGCGCTATGTCTCCGAGACCGCCCGCCGCATTGCCGCGCTTCTCGCGCTGCAACCCGCGCTTGACGCGAATTGATAGGGACTAAGCCTCCGAAACCAATCCTTTTCCGGCCCTTTTTCACTGGTGTTCACACACCTGTGGTGGTAAGGTACATAGTCAAGATGACCGTGGGTCGCCCTGCTTAGGTATGTGTATCACCTGGTCTTGGCAATTACGGGTCAATCGATGTTTGACGCATTTGGGGGAATCCGCAGAATGACGGCAATGGAATCACAGGGGGAATCGTGAATTAGGCAACAATAGTGAGTCACGCTGTTCCTTGTTCACTCTCTAGCCCCGACGCACAATGACCGCGATGCACCATGTGGAGAGAGTAAGAGAAAGGTCTTAATGGCATTTAAGAAGGAGGTGCGTATGGCCGGAATGTTCGATAATGAGAAATTGGATATCGACTGCCCTAACTGTAAAGGCAGGTTCAGAATGACTGTGCGTGATTTGAAGCGCCCTGGGGCAAAGTGTCCAAAATGCGGCGCTCAGTTTGATTCGTCGCAGTTTAAGCGGGAGCTCGACAAGGTCAACCGCCAGATAAAGGATCTAGAGAAGAACTTGGGTAACATCACGCTCAAATTCTGACAAGCTAGCTTTGGGTGATTAGGGGACAAGTCTTTAGGGTGACTTAGGGATTGGTCTTAAGTAGCACGTGGTCGTTCGCCCACTGAAAAGGAGATACTGAGACATGAAATGCCCGCACTGCACGGTTGAGTTTCACGACAAGCCGAAAGAATACCCACTTGAAGAAGACGTTGACGGCGCTTGGGGTATCATCTCGCGCCGGTGCCCCAAGTGCGAAAGACTCTGCCTAGAACTGATACATGGAAAGGCTTTACGGTTCAATGGTTCTACCACAATAGTCACAAACATTGACAATAATCGGTTCATCCATCCGAAGTCATCCAACAGGTCTCCGGTACCCGTACAGGTTCCAGCGGAATTCTCAGTGGACTATCTCGAAGCATGCATGGTGCTCCCTGATAGCGCAAAAGCCAGTGCCGCACTGAGCAGGCGATGTCTGCAACACCTGTTGCGCGAAAAAGCGTCCGTCAAACATCAGGACTTGGCTAAAGAGATTCAAGAGGTTCTCGACAGCCGTACGCTCCCTACGTACCTGGCTGACGGGCTTGATGCAATCCGTGTGATCGGCAACTTCGCGGCGCATCCAATCAAGGCACAAAGTACAGGAGAAATCGTTCCCGTTGAACAGGGCGAGGCGGAGTGGACCTTGGACGTTATTGAAGCTCTCTTTGACTTCTACTTCGTCCAACCTGACCTCATCCTGCAGAAGCGAGCCGAACTGAACAAGAAGTTGGCCAGTGCCGGAAAACCACCCATGAAATGAAACAATAAGGCGATCAGGCCATAGGCGACTTAGGGACCGGTCTTAAGTAGCAACAATGAGGGTGTTCTGTCAATATGAGTGAAAATGAGATGTGCGAAGTCGACTATCCGGGCGGTTCTAAAACCCGAGTCAATCGAGCTGGGCAGTGTGTACGTGATGGTGTCGCGACAGAAGATGACCTTCGTGTAATTGAGACATGGAGAGCCGCGCATCGAAACGTACTCGCGCGCGCGACCGGCCAGTGCAACACCTGATGTTTTGAAAACGGCCACGCGGTGAAGTACACTTCCTTCTTGTGATGAACAAGGAAGGAGACTAAGTGTCTTACACGCGCGTGACCGAGATAGAGC